>ENA-ORBV01000842-ORBV01000842.1-microbial-mat-metagenome-genome-assembly--contig:-NODE-842-length-69812-cov-18.345709_pt1 | contig 69812 bp, 63 predicted proteins | sample MGYA00237777_ERZ505514 | MGnify/ENA primary metagenome ERZ505514 (study PRJEB26160, sample SAMN06269048) | microbial mat metagenome | isolation source: Oligotrophic lake microbial mat | place...
ACCCACATGATCATATGCATGGATTCTGGCATCAAGGAGATGAAGTCCCAGAAGGTATCGTGGGCAGCAGCCGCCTGAGGCATTTCATGATGTGGCTCAGGTTTCACCGCATGCACGAGATCAGGAAATTTGAGGGCATCTTGGATAAAGAACACAGGCATATTGTTGCCGACCAGATCGTAGTTCCCCTCTTGTGTATAAAATTTCACCGCGAATCCTCGGGCGTCCCGGGCAAGATCGGATGAACCCCGCGAGCCGACGACCGTTGAAAACCTCACAAAGACGGGTGTCTTAATCGACGGATCCTGGAGAAATACGGCCTTGGTCAGTGGGGCCAGTGATTTATACACCTGGAAATACCCATGGGCTGCGGAGCCACGCGCATGCACGACACGCTCAGGAATTCGTTCATGGTCGAAGTGAGTAATCTTCTCGCGAAGATGGAAGTCTTCCAGGAGCGATGGCCCTCGCTCACCCGCCTTAAGAGAGTTCTGATCGTCGTTGATCCGAAGACCCTGATTCGTGGTGAGATATTGCCCATCCCCGCCCTCTTGGAAGGCGTTGAGGTCGGACGTCTTGGCACTCTGTTCCTTCTTTTTTTTAGTCATGGATTCATTCCTTCTTCATAGGCGACGTGTATCTTTCGGTTTGGCAGCAGATTCCCGGTGAGACGCCGCCGAGACGACGTCTCATACGCCTGTCATACGGAAACGTTCGATCATTGTCTTGACCTCGATATAAAGAGAAACGTCAATTCGTGGCCCGATTCAACTTGGCAATGGGTTCCATTCGTGCCTCTGGCGATGGAGCTAACTTGGAGCCCCGAACATGTGCATAGACAGCTGTGAACTCGGCCCCGAACAAAAATATCTGGGACGCATAGTAGACCCAAATCAATATGACCACGAGGGACCCAGCCGCCCCGTAGGCGATGCCGACATCGCTCTTCCCCAGATAGACGCCGATGACAAACTTCCCGATCGTGAAGAGCAGCGACGTGATACTCGCGCCGATCCACACATCGCTCCACTGGATCGATCGGTCAGGAAGCAGTTTGTAGATCATGGCAAATAAGAACGTCACGATGGCAAATGACACCAAGAAATTGATGAGTTGCAGCAAGAATCCTGGGACCGGAAGAACATGTTCCAAGGTCGTGCCTATCGCCGATAACCCAGCGCTGATGACCAATGAGACCAACAGTAGAAATCCGGTACCGAGAACCGCCAGAAGTGAAATGAAGCGATCTTTAAAAATTTTCCACATGCCCTGCTCCGGCTTTGCCTCAACCCTCCAAATGATATTCAGCGCTTCCTGAAGTTGAGCAAAGACACCGGTCGCGCCGAGAAACAGCAGGACAATGGCCAGGACCGTGGCAATGATGCCGGCGGCGGGCTTTCGGGCTTCTTCGATCATACTTTGAATCGCTTTCGCGCTCTCCTCGCCGACGAGGTCTTGAATCTGCCCGATAATCTGCCCTTGCGCCGCCTCCTGCCCAAACACGAGCCCGGCAATGGCGATGACGATAAGGAGCAGGGGCGCCAGAGAAAAGATCGAATAAAATGCCAAGGCGGCTCCTAGGCCTTGGGCATGATCTGCAGTCCATTTTGTGTAGGTGACGCTCAGCAGGTTCCAGATGACGTTCGGGCCCATATGCTCCTTCAGACTCCCACAACTACACTTTCGGGGACGCCCGGACCATACGCATCTCTCGGCGTCCCCGTTAACGTAGACCGACAATTTGCCTTACTTCTTTTTGGGGGTCTTCTTTGCCGTTAACTGCTCCTTCCGCTTCATGACTTGGGAGCAGAGTGCTTCCCAATCGATCTCGCAGTCTTCAGCCTTCGAAAACATTTCCGTCTCTTCTTCCTTGATGTGATGCCGAACGTTCTCGGCCAGCACGGTAAACTTGGCATCGTAGCGTTCGTCGCTGGGCTTCATCTTCTTCAGTTCCTTGAGCAGCCCATGCACGACATGGTGCTCCTCAAGCGCCTCATCCATCAGGCCATCGTCTTCGATTTCAGCGCGAATGGCCGGATAGATGAGTTCTTCCTCCAACTTGCTATGCACTTCCAGTTCCATTAACGCCGTCTCGACGATCTGCTGTTTTGTTTTTGTATCCTCGGCTTGCTCGAATTCCTCGAAGAGCCCCTTCACTTTCTTGTGGTCCTCCCGAAGCATATCCGTGACCGATGACGCGCCGACTTCCTGAGATTTGGTGAACATGAGCGATCCTCCCTTTGATGAATAAATGAAATCTGACACTCGACGATTCCGAATGGAAACGATTGCAACGCCCATCCCGCGTGACGCGCCGCCTTCTTTCCACTAGCGTCTTCATCGCTATTTGGTTCTCTCACCGTTCTGATTATGCCGTGGCCGAGACAGATATAAGACTGGGTTGTACCCTAGTCCGCAGCACTCATAACGGTTCGCAGAGACATCGCTGAGCCGTGTCAGGAGACCGACTGGAGAGGAGCCGTGAGAGATCGAACTCGTGCGTGAAGAGTCAGAGGACCACCACCGGCGAAGGGCTCGTTGTGGCAGCGGCTAGGCGATTGCTGCGGGGAGCTTCATCGGCGCGTTGAGTCGTGCTCGGACCGAGGGGCCCGTTCTCGGTGGTTGCCTGCGACGATCTGCACGAGGGCCGGTAGGGCTTGACGGAGCATCTCATGGAGAAGACCACGCCCGAATCGGACGAAGCCGCTCCGCACGACACCGAGTTCGTCTTGGAGGACTCCTTCCAACTCGGCCCACAATGTGAGTCGATCGGACCGGCCTTGCCTCCCACTCGCATTGTCCGCTTCGCGAGGAGGATAGGAGGGATATACTCCGGACTCTTCCGGTTCCGACGAGGGTGCGCCGCTTTCAGGCATAACTGCTGCACCCTTTACGCCGCGGGGGTGATAGGGAACCACTCCCTCGATCCTCCAGCCACGACGGTAGAGGGCGCCGACTGCATAGCCGAGGACCAAGGTCCCGCCTACGAACACCCATGGGTGGCGTGCGACATAAACGCGAGGATCAAAGGCCTCCTTGGTCGCCTTCAATGTTTCATGCACAGATGAGGTCGTTTTGTCCGCAACCTGAGTCATCATAGTCCTCGCATGCTGCATCGTTGACCCCACATGTTCCTCGATGGCTCCTAATTTTTCGGCAATTGCGATTCGAGTCTGGACGATATCTTTGATGTCCTGGGCAATGCGATCCGCGCCTTTGTCCATGATCTCCCTTTCTTTCTTAATCGTAATCCTCAACGCTCAATGAGGAATCGTGTTCCCCTCGACTGCTCTATACATACATGGGGGGCCAGGCCGCCCTCCTTGCAGGCCGCTGAGTCTCTATGTCATTCCGCTGCAAGCCAAGGCATCACCGCTGCCGGGATCGAGAGAGCAGGTATCCCACCGAGACCCCGAGCACCAGAATCTGAAACGGATGACGACGAATAAGCGTTTCCACATTCCCTAGGACACCCACCACCCCACGATTGCGGAGATATGCAGTTGACGTATCGAGACCCTCTGCCACCTTTCCTATCGCGGCGCTGGCGCAGTTCCTGGTTCGTCGGAGGGGACCTTGTATCGTTTGCGCCGCCGAGTCCATGGTCTGACCGATCGAGCCGACCATCTTATCGGCCTGTTCGGTTACTCCCTTCCCCGCTGTTCGCACAGAGGCTCCGTTTGGTTCCATTGCGTGTTCTGTTGTGGGCGCCATCTGGGCCTCCTTTTTCCAACCATGGTGCGAACCCTATTCCCCTGCGCGCGTCGCACCGACTGTCTCGTGCGCGCGAACACTCACGGGCCCCCCAAGCAGCCGTAACGGTTTTTGCTCCAAGCTTTGACGCCGCTGTATCACGTGTGTCGTCAGTCGCTCCCAATCCAGATCTGTCTGCTCTGCGAGGGGGAACATCTTCCCCTCCTCCTCGTTGATATGGTGTATGACCTGGTTCTTGAGGGCCGTACACATGGACTCGTATCGCTCATCCTCTGGAACCATGTTCTTGAGCACTTTGATCAGCGCGTGAACGACATGGAGTGTCTCGCGGGCCTCGTCCATCAGATCCAGTCCCTGCTCGTGAACATGTTCTCTCCAGGCAGGGTAAATGAGTTCCTGCTTGAGTTTCGTGTGGATATCCAGGATTGCGAGAGTTTCCCTCACGATTTTAAGTTTCTTTGTCATCGTCGTTTTCTCAAACTGTTCTAAGAGCTGCCGGATCTTCTGATGGTCTTCACGGAGCATCACTGTGATGAATGTCGCCCTCCTCTCGATCGTCCGTGTGTGACTCCCCATAGATCCTCCTTTGAATGGTTCGTAATCCACCGATCTCCCCATCAAATCCAACAGCGCGCGAGGCGTCTTCCCGATTGTTCCCGTGTGACGGTCTCCAGGAGCGTGGCAATGTTTACATCAGTACCACGGTGATCGCATGGGTTCGGTCGATCGACCACTCGGAGTTCCCCTAGTTCTTGGAACCTTACTGAAAGAACCTTTCCCGACATAGACCGTTCTACTGTGGCAATCTGGGGTCTCGCATCTGGCCGCATCTCCTACGAGTCGTCACGAAGGCATGTGGGCCAGGCTTCTAGATGATCACACCGCATCACACTGTCTTGTCGGTTAAATTATGAGCGGAGCGCTGATCTTCGCGAGGATCGCTCGTGACGCCAATGATCATGCCATTACCTTCTTGCTGGTATTCTTCCTGATAGATCGCGAACGTGACGAGGACGACGGCGAGGAGAACGGGACCGAGAAATAGACCAAGGAACCCAAAGTAGGTGAGGCCCCCCAACGAGGCTAAGAACAGGGGAAGCACCGGGAGCCGCGCTTTCCCGCCGACGAGTATAGGCTGCAATAGGTTGTCCATTAGGCCCACCAGGCCGACGCCGACCCCGATGAGAATGAGGCCTTTGGCTGCCGCCCCGCTGAGCAATAGGTATAACGCGACTGGCGCCCAAACTATCGCTGTGCCGCCGACGGGAAGTAGAGAAAGCAGTCCAGACAAAGCCCCGAGAAACACCGAAAAGGGTATGCCCAATAGGTAGTACGTCACACCGGCCGTTGCACCCTGGGCAACGGCGGTCAATAACGTGCCCCTCACGACAGCCTTCATGGTCGTATTGAGACGTTCGAAGATCTTTGCCTTGTGCTCCTCTTCGAGGGGAATCGCCCGGAAGATTGTGTCCCACATATGGGGTCCGTCGCGGAACAAGAAGAACAAGGTGAAGAGCATAATGAGAAAGTTTGTCACGAGGAGCAGCGCATTCCTGGCAAAATCTGCCCCTTGCGATAGAAGAAAGCCGCTGACGGCTTTCCCGCCTTCCAGCAGGGATTCCTCGACTTTCCCGCTGCCGCTCACAATGAGACGGCCCGCCAATTCCTGGATCAGCCCTCCGACCCCGGGTACCTTGGCAAGCACAACGCCTATGTCTTTTAGATGTCCTCCCTTCAGCCACTCTGAAGCTTGAGCATACGCGTCTACTCCTTGCTGACCGGCGAGGATCATGCCATATAAGGCAGGAACCACCGCCATGATAAGTACTCCCCCCGTCATGATTCCGGCGGCCACATTTCCGCGATGTCCCACGCATGCCAATAACCACATGTACAGAGGGTATGTCGTGGTCGCAAGGATCACAGCCCAGAGAATCGGCGAGAAGAACGGACTGAGAATAAGTCCCAGTTGCCACAGGAGCAGAAGAAACACCAGCAGAAAGGTCACTGTGAATAGTTGTCGTTTAGACATCGGCTCAAAACCGCCAAGATGATCGCTGGAGACTATCGGCCTACTCAGTGTCTTGCGGTCGGGCGGCAGGCCCAATTACGACATCTATGTAAACCGCGTCCGCACCCACTCCGTCAACCACGTGGCGTCGTCCACCAGGGTTCGGACGGTTCGTAGTGGGATGAGATGAACGGACTTTGCCACTCCCCATCCCGCCGCAGCGAGTCCCCACGCCCCACCCAGGAGAACGACACTCACTATCGCGGCACAGGCCCAGGCAGGCAACCCTGTATACTCAAAGAGGATCAGCACACAGACCGCGGCGCCGACGAACAATCCGATCAGTGCCAGCACCACAGCGATCCCACACCACAGGACCGACTTGATGATCTTGCCGATTTCGTGCTGAACCTCATGTTGCGCCAAGGCCATTTCCTGGCGCACGAGCGCGCGAACATCTCTCAAGAGTCCGCCCACCACTGTCTCTATTCCTGATCGTTCTGTGTCGTGCGACTGTGACATTGTAACCTCACGTTAATTCGCGGGAGAACACCTCCGAATGTGATCCCCCGCCGCTTCACTCTGCCCTCTTTCTTCACCGACAAATGTCTTGAGGTGCTGTGGGTCAGGATCGCGTCGGTGACGGAGCGTGAACTTGAGGTGGCGCCTTGGGCCGAGGAATTCGCATCATCTGCGCGAGGGAGGGACGAGTTCGTTTCAACGCCACCTGTACGCTCACCGGCTGTCCGGTTCGCGCCGACCGTCGCAACGCTTCGATAATCGTCACGTCGATGAGCCCTTCGTGGCCGGACGGCTCGGGTTCCCGGTTCCGAAGAATGCAATCCGAAAAATAGCGAAGCTGTGGCGCAAATTGGTCATGAACCGGATAGCGTCGCGTCTCCGTGCGTGCGCCGATGCGGATGACTTGCTTCATTCCAACCGAATATTCATAGGCGGATTCAAGTCGCACACTCCCCTTGGTTCCGACTACGTCGATGTCGGCACGGTCGGAAGCTCCAAAACTGCAGACAAACGATGCCAGACGATCCCCGGGGAATCGCAGAAGCGCTCCGTCCATCTCTTCTACACGACGAAATCGGGGGTCTTTGTTTTTCAGTCGCATCGCGACCACTTCGCGCGGTTCCGCTTGATACAGATAGCGGGCCGCATTGATACAGTAGATACCGATATCGGGCAAGGGGCCTCCACCGACCCTCGGGTCTAGCCGAGTATCTCCCTTACGGACCTGCTGGGTAAATAGCGAATTTATGATGCGCAGATCTCCTAGCCGGCCCGACTGCCCCAGGCTGATAAGATTGAGATTCGCCTCATCAAAGTGGAGGCGATAGGCGACCATCAGTTTTGCTCCGCCTTCCTCCGCAGCGCGAATAATCGCTTTGCCGTCCGAGACCGTCAGGCTCAATGGCTTTTCGCAAAGAACATGAATACCTTTCCGCAATGCCGCGCTGGCGTAACGTTTATGGAGATGGTTGGGGAGGGCCAGGTACACTGCGTCCACTTCGCCGCTTTCCAAGCACTCATCGTATCGATCGTAATCATAGGTGTGCTTCACCCTGTACGTTGTGGACAGCTTGGATAATCTGACTCGACTACCTGAAACCAAGGCGCTCAGCTGAGAGTTGTTGCGTGCGTGGCGAAACGCCGGCAGCACTGCCGCCTGCGCAATATGACCCAATCCCACCACCGCATACCGCACTTTTTTTAGCGGCATCTGTGTGTGCCCTTTTTATGGTTCATTCTATAAAAGTATCTATATTCTCAGTTTGCCCAAACGCGAAACCTGGCCCATCGAACAGGCTATCGTTTCAGTGTGTGGGAAGATCGCCGCCATCGCCAAAGTGTCGATATATCGCGTTCACTTACTGAGGTGGCTTGGTTGGAGCACTTATTTCCTCAGTGGTAGTCGTAGTACTGGTGGTGGTCAACGTTGTCCTCCTTGGACTACTGGTTTGATCACCGGCTTGATCATTGTTTTGATCACTGCTTTGCCCACTTGTACGACCCCGGTCTTGATCATCGGTTTGACCAGCGGCCCGGCCTGCCTGCCCTCCAACCTTGATTACTCCCGAAACGTTGAGCTCGCCGACCGTCCTGGCAGATTCCATCCTGACGGTATACCGGAAATAACCGGGATCTCGGAAGCAGATACTGGCGGTTTCGTTCGTGGCCAGTTTGGCTGTGTCGCTGGGTGTCATCAACCCACCGAAATTATTCCTGCATGACACCTGCTTGTCCGATACAGGATCGAGAAAGACGACTCGCACCGGTGCGGTCCGCTTGTTGACCCACCGGACCTCATCACCTGGACTGACAGCTACTTCCCCTGACGTAAGGTCATCCCCAAGGACGATGTCTTTGACGTCCCCACTCCTCGTCACTGTGGGTGTACCCTGGCAACCCGCCAGGAGAAGTAACGCCACTCCTAAATATCGGATTGGTTTCATGAACGCACCTCCTTGTTGTGGGATTGGCCCTAGCTTATGCTCAGTTCGGAGCCATCTCTCTTCTTCCCAGAGTGGGAGGGGGCCGACAACTTTGGACGCTATCGGCCTCCCCCACAATTCAATAATTCGACGACATGGATTGTATTTGGAGGTTGTTATTCACTTTCGACACCCCCTCCACCATACGCGCGAGGGATTCTGCTCGTGACTTCTCCTCTACGGTCCGCACCACACCGGTCAGCGTGACAACCCCCCGCTCGGTATCCACATTAATACGCGTAAAATTCGACGCCTTGTCATTCGTCAGCTTTCCTTGAACCGATGCGGTCGTCGTGGCGTCGTCTATGGTTCGGCCTGCAGTTTTTCCGGTCATGGACTCACAGGCAGTAAGACTCATCGCACTCAATCCGAGAATGCCGACCATTAACAAACGATACATAATAATCCCCCTAAGGTTGAAAGTGAGTTTTCCGGTTGGCATAGCCGCCTATCAACGCTTAACGGTGATTTGACGCCAGCTCATCCTTCGTTTCATTGACCGCATGCTTTCCCGCCTCAGCAAACTCCTTAGCCTGGCGGCCGGCCTCTCGCAACGAATCCTTCCCCTTCTCGACGAATTCATGGCCGCGATCAATAGTCCTGTCCAACGCTTCAGCGCCCTCGTCGACGACTTCATCGAGCTCATCTTTGGCGCGTGCCGCATAGTCTCGAAGGAGGTCGCGCATCTGCGCACCCGACTGTGGCGCGAAGAGGAGCGCGACACCGGCTCCGATCAGCGCTCCTGTGATAAAAACCGAGAGGTTCCCTGATTCATTATTATTTGATGATGGCATTTTCTCTTCTCCCCTATGAGTTGGTTGTTGGTTATCCTCAGGCTTCCGTCTGCCACTGATTCACATGTGCCGCACAACTAACTGACGATCGCACTCTTCCTCTGTCATTAAAACCCAAGGGCCCACCGGAGAGAAATTACATCCGCAAGCTCGGCTGCTGGTTTGGTGACTCTCGTCTGCTGGACATTCTGTTGGACATGACGCGGTTCCGCAGGATGATTTCATCCAAGCACTCCCCGCATTGAACGCAACGCAACGACGGCATCTCGTTTTCAATGGACTGGCTAAAGTCCTCACCTCTGGTTAAGAGGCCACCACATCGCCGGCAAGCACGCATCCTGAGAAGTACGGATTTCCACCGATGATCGGCCTCTTTTTCTCTGTCGGGGCTTTGTGGTCTCGTGTTCGCCATAGTGATCCTCACTCGATGAACTGGCATCTCCTGTGTTGTGTATGGTTGTAGCAAGCCTCGCTCTATCAATAACCTGGCAAATACCCCAGCTCTTCGACAATTTACCCCTGGTTGTGACGTGCTCCAGTATTGCTATCCCGCACCATACTGTCTCGTGCCGGATATGAACCATTTCGGTAAACTGACTTGACACCGCTCATGACCAATCATACCGTCAGGATCTGGTATGGGAAGCTAGGACACTCCCTAGCCCGGATTACTCATTGGACCTTCTGCAGCAGCCCTGGAATCACTCCGCCTGCGCATGGAGCGTCGTTCGTCTCTCGCCCGACGAAAGCAAGCATGGGGTTGCTGCAATTGGGCCCTGTGGCCCTCGACGGCACCATGATCAAATCCAACGCGCCTCAAAACACAAGGCGACGCGCTAGTGTCCGCATGCGGAAGACCGAAGCCGACCTGGCCGCGACCGTGCTGGGGTGGCTGCAGAAGGCGGATACCCTCGATGTGTGCGAGGATACACAGTGGGGCCGAACGCGTCGCGGAAACGAATTGCCGACGTGAGTCGCGAACAACCAGGCGCGACGGGAGAAAATTCGACACGCCAAGGCCGCACTGGAAACCGAAACCCGTGCGAGTGCGGAGGGCGCACAATTGTACGGATCCCGATAGATGGATCATGAAGACCTCAGACGGCTTCGTCCAGGGGTGCATCGCGCAGGCCGCCGTCGATGCCGTCAGCCACATTATCGTCACCCAGCAGGTGACCACTGCGCCCAACGACCAGCAACACACCCCCTGGTCGTGCAGATCAAGGCAAACATCGGCGGCAGGCCCGAGAGGTGTCGGCCGATGCCGCATCGTGCTCGGAAGCGAACCTCCGGGAACTGAAGCGGCGGCATGTCCAGGGCTACATAGCCACCGGTCGGCACCACCACATGTAGGCGGCGGCAGGAATCCGTCACGCCCTACGCGGGGCCTGTACGTGGGGCCATGCAGATCAAGCTCCGACGAGGCGCAATCGGAGTCGATACCGACTACGCACACAGACGATGGATCCAGCCTACGGGCAGATCAAACAGGTACGAGTGTTTCGGCGGATGCCGTTCCGCGGACTCGCCCATGCGGCACAGGAGTGGAGCTGGGGTGTGTCTGGCCCGTAACCTCTTGAAGTTGGCAAAGGGGCTCGCATGATAAGAAGGCACGGAACGACCGTGACCGAACGCGTCGGGGAATCTTCTGGTTGCCCCACGGCTCTCACTTCACTTCCCTGATGAGAAAGCCAGACCAGCGTCTCGGAAAACCAGTTGTCGATTTCCTCTTATACTCGGAGAGGCTCTTCACTCTTGGAGTCGGCAGGGCGATTCAATGTACCCCCTGCCGATTCCCACTGAAATAGTTATCGGCTACCACCCGGTTGAGCTTTCGTGCCTGATTCGAGGGTGGATTCAGTCGTACGACAGGCTTCATTTCGGTGATCGGTATCAGATCTTCATTTCACTGAGCGAATCGACAGCGCGTGATTCTGATCGTTCACCTTCGCCTCAATACGATCACCCTTCTTGATTTCTCCCATCATTTTGGTCGTGTTATCTGTATGCCCGGCAAGGGCATCGAGGTGGCCGAATTCCGCTATCAGCCCATTCGGTGGCCCCATCCGTCTCGCTTCGTCGTGATCCGGCGATTCCAGCCAGAGGAGTTCACCAACCAATATCCGCTCTTCAACTCGGCACGTATCACTATCAAGGCCTGGTCACCAATCTACCGCTACAGCCGCTCAACCTGTGGCGTGTCTACACCGACCGAGTCGGCCTTGAGCTGCTGATCAACCAACTCAACGGCAACGAGTCCGCATTATTCATGAACGTTTCTGCTGCAATCGCGGATTCGCCGCTACGACAAGCCTGGACGCGGTGAGCCCGGCGTCCAGGCAGGCGGGCTCGCCGATCGGTCGGTCAACATACTCTTCAAGTATGCCTCCCTCCCGTCGTAGGCTCGGCTCTGAAGCCTGCCTCGCCCACTCCTCCAAGGGGGTGTGCCCCCTTGGAACATCCCCACGAAGGGGGCACACCCCCTTCGGAACTCCCAGTCGTGGCAAAGCCACGCCTCACGGCTCCTCGCGCCTGTCTCGCTTGGCGACTGCGCGATTTCGCGACGAACCGTCATGAATAATGCGGGCTAGGCCTTGGGCAGCCTTCCCACTTGGCACTTCTTCGCCAACGACACCTATCTCCACCTGCTCCTCCTAGCCTACAACTTGCTCAACTGGTTCAAGCGATTCTGTTTGCCTCCAGACGTACAGAGTGCCACCCAGTAAACCGCCCGACACAAGGTCCGGCTCCTGCCCGCACAGTTGCGGCGCACCAAAAATCGCGCCAGCCTGGGCTTACCTGCCAGCGCTCCCTGAGACGCAGCATGGCAATATGCCCTGCAGAAGATTGAGTGACTCACGCTGTGGAAGCGTCACTTTTCGCGCCGGATTCAGGTTGTACTGTTTCGATGGGGATGCCGTTGTGCTTTTGATCACGTCATTCGATTGGATGGACTGATAACGGGCGGTCGTGCACTTCAGCTTTGGGTCGAACGCAGACACTGACTGACAGGTCGAATCTGAGCTCGTACACGTTAAACGTGAGACGTAACGGGTTTTGATCCTGTCCTTTCACCTTTCACGTCTCACGTTTACCGCCTTTCATAAAACAATTCCAATGCAGCGGCAAAACCCTTCGCCCGCCCTTTGCGGAATACTTTATCAAGCTGTCCCCGTAGCGATCTGACGCCTCCCTCATCGTCTCGTTTGACCACGCCTTGCGACAGCAACATCTCCGTCGCCACTTCGACGAGCCGTTGCTTGCGCCCTTCCATCTCAGCCGTGATAAGTTCTTCCATGATCTCCGATGCTCGTTCCCGGATGATCTCATCCTTGAACGTGTCGTATCCTTGATCCGCCACGGTCCGCTCACGAATCGCAGCCAGTTCTGATTTGATCCGCGTCACGTCTTTCATCAAGACCGCGAACACTTCCTTGCGCCCTTCATCGAAGAGCTTCTTCTCCATTTCGTCAAGAATGACGGCTGGGTCTGCCGCTTCGTCCCGTGCCGTTTCTTCTCCCCAATTGAGCCGATCATAGGTCCGACGCTTTTCCGGATCGCCGACAACTTCATAGGCCGCATTGATCTCGCGGATCTTGGGTTCGGCGTGAGCGCTGTCGGGGTTGCGGTCCGGATGGTGTTGAAAAACCAGCTTCCGGTAAGCCTTTTTGATCGCATCGTCGGAAGCGTCACGCGAGACCCCCAGCACCCGATAAAAATCGATTCGTACCATGGCGGCGACTATAACATGGGGCTTAAACAGGCTTCACCTTGACTCCTCTATCCGGAACTCTCACTGTCGTCCCTGCCGTGTCATCACGAACCATCATACATACTGCCTGTTAGCCGCTTCCGAGTGGGAAACAAACGTCCCAACCCTTGACATCCCTGCAAAGCGGCTTATGTTGATACCTATGACACACACACCAACACCCAAAGCCCTGACCTATGACGAGAAGAAAGCCGCCGAGGCGGCCTTCGCAGGCCACCCGTTTAATAACGCATGGTCTGCTTCAGCCCGAGCGATCTACGACGGGATCGTGAAGGCCTTGCCTCACACAGACGCCGTGATTGCTGCTCCTTCCCATGTCGAAGAACCAGCGGAGGATCCTTCCGCTCAGAACGAACCGCTTCAGCCTCAAGAGCCTCTCGCGCAAGAGCATGCCGGTGGGGGAGCGTTGATGGAAAAAACCGTGGCGCCGCATGCTATTCATGACCGAGAAGCCGCGATTCAGGCCGGAATCTTGATCGACGTGACGCCGGCCGCACTGCAACTCGGCATCACGTTCCCTGTCACGATCACCCGACCACTCTGGGAAGTGGGAATCGTGACGAACCAATCGCTCTCCGAAGAAGATCAAACCAGCCGGGTGCGAGACATTCTGATGGCCTTTCGTTTACGCCTAGCCAGCCTCACGACGGTGTCGCCACTGCTCGACTTCCCGGTTCTGCTGGCCTTACCGCCGAGCCAGGTGCCGCAGCCGGTGCCGTTGTTCGCCCTCATTCAAGCGGACCCCACGCATCATGCCAACGTGACGCTCTTGCTGCCGAATGAGGTGTCGTTGTCCATCACCTCACTGAATTAGGCAGGATGCTGAAAAAGTCCGCCAGCTTTGTTCTCGCATCGCTCAGAGACTCAACGTACCGCAAGGGTACGCCTCGTCTCCTCGCTCGCTGCGGCCCCGCTGGACGGCCTTTTTGAACATCCTGCTGGCTCATCTACGATCACTACAAACGTCTCGTCCGCCATGCCCCACCAGGGAAAAGCAGGTTTCCCTCAACCTGTTAGCCACTTCCGCACAAGGGCACGTTCCTCCGCTTCGGTTATGACCGTTCCATCAAGTCGTGCGTCCAATAATTTCTCCAAGATCGTTTTATACCGCGGTCCCGGTTGCAGCCCCATGGCTTGAAGATCCCGCCCCGTCAGTGCCGCCTTGACCGTCCTGCTCTTCATATAGACCGCCAGGCGTCGTTTTAGCAGGCTCAATTCCCCCCCCTGCTGCCGACCAACTTGCTTCGCCACAAGCAGCACAAGGGCCTCGTCCGAGAAATCTGCCAGGAGGCGAAATATCTGTGACCGCCGTACGGTCCCTGTATCGGTCAGTCTCTTCAGCGCGCCATCGACCCGACCTCCTCCAGTGCTCACCTTCTTGGCCTGCTCACGTGACAGGGCTAGCCGTCGGATCATCGTGGCCACGACGGCTGGACTGGACTCGCTCGACAAGGCCATGAGAAAGACGATTGGCTTGTCGATCGCAGAGTCCGGGAATCGACGCCTCCACCAAGCGAGCGTCTTGGGAACGGCAGCGACTGTTCGTTGTACGTTCTTCGTGTAACACAGACGTCGATGAAGGAAGCGAAGCAACTTCAATCGCCCTAGGCGCGCAATCGCGCGCACCGGATCCCGCTCGACGAACAGCAACAGGATTTCGTTCTGTAATCGGGGGCCGGAAAGCTGTTGGATCAGGTTCGTAGAGGCCGCTTGCGCAAGCAGGCGCGAGGTGGCTGGTTCAAGGCGGAAACCGAACCGCTGTTCGAATCGAATCGCTCTGAAGATACGAGTGGGATCGTCCTGGAAACTGCCTTGATGCAACACACGGATCCTGCGCGCCCGAAGATCTCGTTGCCCTCCGTAGGGGTCGAGCAGGCGACCGAACTGCTTTGGATTGAGTTGTACCGCGACGGCATTGATAGTGAAATCCCGTCGAGAAAGATCCTCTTCGATCGACGCCGGCTGAACCGTCGGCAGAAGGGCGGGCTGCGCATAGGACTCTCGCCTGGTCGTCGCAATATCCATCTTGAGGCCATCTGGGAACGTCAGCCGCGCCGTCGCAAACCGTTCAAACACCGCCAATCCAGCCTGGTACCGATCGGCTACCAGCCTCGCAAAGCCAACCCCATCTCCCTCTACCGTGAGATCGAGATCCCAGTTTTCCCGCTTCAGCAAGAGATCTCGGACAACTCCACCGACGAGGTACAAGGACACCCCGGCCTCATCCGCCAGGTTCCCCAGCGCGCGAAGCAACGACAACGGCTTCTGAGGGAGACGATGTAACAGATCGTTGTGGATCGCGCGATGCGGCATGCACGGTATTGTAGCAAGGTCTCTCTGGATGAGGAACCATGTTCCTGATCATCGAGACAACGACGCGCTCAGGATACCACCCCAAGCGCCCCAACGAGTCTCCGCACAACCGTGAATTACCGGCGCCGCTTGCCCCGGTGAACAGACTCTTCGCGCGCAATATGACGGGATGCACGGGCTTGTGCCGCGCTGATCCTGGCCCGCTCCTTATCCGTCATGGTGCTGTTGGACTGTACCCTGGTCTCTCGCATACTGACTTGCGCCTGCTGCCCGTTCGTCATCCCCTGATCGATCCACTGTTCCTGATGCGTCTGGCCCTGATCCATCACGGATGTTTCTGGCCCAACACAAGCCATCCCGTTTATCAATAATGTCATCCCACTCACTGCGAGCAGCAACCTCTTCATCGGCGCCTCCCCTATTGACCCACGCGCAAAGAGTTTTCACGCTATTGGATAGCACGACCATGCATCCTTGTACAGACTTGTGATTCTCAGAGCATGGTGAATATTATACCGTTCATTTGGGGAGGCACCGATGGATCTGCATTGTTGTTATAACGCCGGCGAAGATACTTTCCCCTTACCTCGACACATGAAAGCGCCCTATGGTCCGTTTGGGTTTCCGGAACCTGCCGACGCCGGTCGCCCGTATATCAGTTCCAATTTTGTGATGGGACTTGACGGCAGAGCTCGTTTAGAGAGTTGAAGGGCCATGTCGATGGCAAGACAGTGTCAAGGAGCAGAGAAGACCGCTGGCTGATGGATTTTCTTCGGGCGCACCACGACGGGCAGTTGATCGGCGCGAATACCCTCCGTGAAGAACGAATCGCTGAAGGGCGGGGCTGGGACTACGGCATCGATGATGAGGAATTGCGGAGCTATCGACAGGACACGCTCAAGCTCGGTCGGCAGAAAGTTCTCGTTCTCAGCGGTTCCGGCAACCTCGATCTCTCTCTTCGCCTCTTCAGCTCTCCGCGTGTTGACGCGTGGATCATCACCGCGCGGAAGGGGCAAGAAAATCTCCGGTCGCAGCTCAAGAGGTTAGACCGTGATGGCACGAAAAAAATCATTTCCGTGTGTGAAGGCACGCGGGTCGATCTTGTCACGGCCACACAACTGCTCCGACAAGAACATGGCATCAGCACGCTGCTCTGTGAAGGCGGACCAATGTTGTATGGAGAGTTTCTCAAAAACCAGCTGATCGATGAGGATTTTCGAACGATGTCGCTTCAGTATTGGGAGAGTCCAGCAGACGAGGAATCGACCGACCGACCGCATATGGCCACGTGAGCTACACACCTGAAACCGCACCGTGGTTTCGATTGATAAGCCTACACTATGCTCTGCCTCACCATGCCTTCTTCCGCCTGCGGTACGAGGGCCCGAGAACATTTCAGGATTGAGGAGTTTACCGGCTGGGGCGTGTACTCGATCGAACGACACACAGGACATGTCGGCGAGGCGCTCCTTGCCCTCACTTCATTAACGAGCGCGAAGTCGTCTCGGCTATGCCGGCGCGCGAAACGGTTTGAACTTCTGTTCGGCTTTGGCCGCCAAGATAAAGTCGCTCTCAGTTAGACCCGTAACCTTGTGCGACCAGATTTCGACCTTGCACTTCCCCCATGCCAGATACAGATCAGGATGATGGCCCTCGGCCTCCGCGACAGCCCCGACTTCCTTCACAAATGCCAGCGCTTGAGCGAAATCCTTGAAGGTGTAGCGCCGCTCCAAATGCCCTTTTCCGTTGAGTGTCCAGCCCTGGCCCAGTTCCTTCAACAGCTCCCTCGCGCGGAGAGCCTTCAGCGGGGGGACACCGTCTCCATCGTGACATTTCTTATCCGCCAGTTTCATCCGAACTCCCCTCAATCATTCTCGAAGTTGCATTCACTTCTGAGGAGACTTGGTTGGAGCATTTGCTCCCTCAGTGGTCGTCGTAGTACTGGTGGTGATCGACGTTGAGCTTCTTGGACTGCTGGTTTGATCACCGGCTTGATCACTGGGTCGATCATTGGTACGTCCAATTGTTTGATCACTGGGTTGACCAACTGGTTCGGCCACGGTTTTGATCGCTTGTTTGACCAACGGCCTGGCCGCCCTGTCCTCCAACCTTGATGACTCCCTGAACATTGATATCGCCAGTCGTCTTGGCTGATTTCATCCTGACGATATACCGGAAATAGCCGGCATCTCGGAAACAGACGCTGGCGGTTTCGTTCGCAGCCAGTTGGGCTGTGTCGCTAGGTGTCATCCACCCACCCACATTATTCTTGCATGACAACTGCTTGTCCAACACTGCGTCGAGAAAGATGACTCGCACAGGCTGGGTCCTTTTGTTGATCCACCGAACTTCATCGCCTGTATTGACAGCTATTTCGCCTGACGTCAGGTTATCTCCAAATAATGATGTCTTTGACGTCCCCAGTCCTCGTGACCGTGGGCATACCCTGACAGCCCATCACGAACAGTAACGCAACTCCTAGATATCGGGTCAGATTCATGGAAATACCTTCTTGTTAAAGTCTGGAACTCATCAACGAAAATTCCATCGGTTTTTTCCTGAAGGTCACAACATTCACGCTGGTAGGTCGTGAATTGGCGAAGGAGTGACGATGCGGCATGATGTGAGTACTACGCGTATGAAGAGACACAAATCCGATCAATACAGCACAGTTTAAAAAATTGACGAGGTCGCAATGCAACGCCGCCCCTGTGCGACGCCCCACAGGGATTATTCTGCGCGCCTGATCTGCCTATACAGTGCCAAGGCAATGCGCGCGCGCATTATAAGACTTACTACAACGACAATCTGCTCAGCACGCAGACCATGCGAGTGCTCACTGCGCCAAATCTGCCCGCGCGGTCGATAGTGCTCGACTCCGGTTCAAGAGAATCCTGCCGGTTAGGGTACCCGCACGGAGCGATTCGTGAACAGATGGATCGCCAGCAACACGATCCCGACCAAGAACAGAATCCAGGAAATCTGGACCGCCACGGCGGCCACTCCGGCCAGATTCAGGGCACCCGCAATGACTCCAACCACCAAGAACATCAGTGCGTAGTAAAGCATGTCGAACTCCTTTCAATAAGACGATTCTCAATGATTATGGAATCGTCAATGCACCCACAGTTCACACATCTCATTCTCCTGAGCCGCTTCTCACGGACATTATCGACGAGACAATCCCAATCCTCGATCACCAGGAACCCACCGCATCGCGTGCACGCCATATGCCCTCCTGTTCCGCCCGACCCAGGCGTCGTGGACACTGTTCACATGTCACCCGACGATCGGACGCCTCATCGGGCCTCACATTCATGCTGGACCTTTAGCTGGGTAGAAAATGAGCTAAATTGCTCAGTTTCGGGACATTAATGCGGCTGGAGAATACGACGCGTCCACTGGGCGAAAGTCAGCAGGAGTGTGGGAATTGCGTCGTGCAGGACGGTATTTGAGGAGAGAACTCGGATCCCGTCGTAGACCGTTTCGGCGAAAGCCGCGAGGGTCTATGTCAGAGCAGGGCAGGAAAAGGAGAGCGATATATCTGGCCCTGTGAGAGCGGTAGAAATCCAGCTGACGTCTATATTGCGACCGGGGATTCAGGCAACGGCATGGCGCACGGGACCATTGTCGGCCTGCTACTCACCGATCTCATTCACAGTTGCGATCATGCCTGGTCTACTCTGCATGATCCATCTCGGATGACGGTCGGTGCGTTGGACACCTTTGCCAAGACATTCTCAATATGGCCGCACAGTATGTTGATTAGGTCACTTCCGGGGACATCAAGGAAGATGTTTTCGTTCCCCCATCTCCGGCGACGTGGTCCGCCGCAATCTAAAGAAGATCTCCTGCTATTGCGATGATGCGGGTCAGCTGCATGAACAGTCAGCAGTGTGTCCTCATTTGAGAGGCATCGTGGCGTGGAATCATTCAGAAAAACCGTGGGACGGCCCTTGTCATGGATCTCGATTCGACAAGTGTGGGATAGTGGTGAATGGGCCGGCTATTTCGAATCTATCCCCCGTCGAAGACGCTCCGGCACATGAAAACTATAGATACTTATTCCCCTGTAGTGAGCAATATTGACCAACTTCTGTCCAGTTCATCAAGCACACTGTGACGCTCAACTGATGGTGGTGCATCGCATCACTCAAAACCGCAATGTTTCAAACTTATACAGGGAGGATCCCGTGAAAAAACTTACAATGGTTGCCATGGCATTTCTATTTGTCTTTGTCGGTATTCAGCATATCGCTCAGGCCGATGACACAAAAGCCGCTGTTGAGGACATGAAGGGAAAAGTAAAGGCGAATGCTCAGAAGGCCAAGGGGGAAGCGAAAGCCCAGATAGAAGAGGCTAAAGGAAATGAAGTGAGCGGCGCAATGGAACGGGCGAAGGGGAAAACCAAAGCCGCCGGAGAGCGCATCAAAGGCGAGGCCAAAGAACTCAAAGCCAAGACAGAGTAAATCAGTTGAGAGGTCTGTCTGCGAACACCCAGTGGAGAGACGCCTCTCCACTGGGTGTTTCTATTGGAGGGGGACAGGAGACAGCGGTCAGGTCACACTGTCACCTGACCAGCCGTAAAAATGGCTGCGTCTTCGCCATACCGCTCGCGAGCCGATGAAGCGAAGGGTTCCCAACACCAGGTCCCCCCGATGAAGCCCCCCCGTTGCAGCCTACCCCACCGAAATAGTCACTTCGGCTACGAAGGCCGGACGCTACGGGGTATTCGGCGAAGGAGAATAAAAAGACCCGGCCATCGGATTGTCGGGCGTCAATCGCCCACGAGTTTTCGAATGACTGGAACTTAATATTACGAAGAGCAGAAAGAGAATGACGCAAATGGTTGCGGATCGATTATCGTAGTAGAGCGGTTGATGCCGGACGAACGCTTCATACCGAACCCTCGCGAGTAACGCCGGCTAGCGCCAATCCACGGCGCCGAATCCACTATTTCCTAGCAATACGTACATCAGGCTCACGCTGCTGATCGTCTGTTCCCTCAAGGCCACTTGCGGATAGTTTGCATCGCGATGGGAGATGGCATACCGGATACCGATACCATGACGGTCGAAGATACGCACGGTGAAGGACCCCTCACCTCGCAGGATATTTTCTCTTGCTTGAGGGTCAGCAGAGAGCAGCCCGGTGACATAATACTCGCGCCCCGTGACATCGAGCATGGCTCTATCGCCAAGAATGAGACGGAGTGAAAGCAGGGCTTGTGGCGTGGCGCCATAATGATAATCCCGCTCATCCGCACGTTGGACGCTGCCCGCTGCGCCATACCCGACGCCTCCGAGTGAGGTTCCCTGAAGTGCGACGTCCTGGGAGAGCCAGGTTTGCCAGGTGGTCCCAAGTGAGAGCGCGGTCGTGGAGACGCGAAATATTTGCGGTGCGATATAGTCGTAACTCCCGTACAGGCCCCAAATGCCGCGCGTGGAATCGCCCGACGCATAGCTGGTACCGATCAGCAGCCCACGTGTCTCTATGCTTTGGATCGTGTTGGCCGTGGTGCTGGTAAGATGGAAGTCAAAGTAGTCGAACGGCCGTGTATAGGTATAGCCAGGCTTTCCTGGAAGCCCGTAGGTAAACGTCAAGGCTCCGGTGGCTCCCTGCTCTTTAATGGAGGATGAGACATCCTTGCTACCGGAGGTCAGCGTTCCACCGACTTGAAGGCGCAAGAAGGTCGCCGGCTTATGACTTGGGTAGACTTCGTCGAATCGGTTGCCGAACGCAAGCCGGTTAAAACCCGTGGGAGGAGAAATCACGGCAGCTGCTAGTTCACGCCAGAAGCCCGGCTTGCCGTTATCGTCGCTTTCCAGGAGCAGATTGGCCATTCGGAAGAGTGGCTCTCCCAGGAAGGTCCCGCCAAAGGTGGTCGTGATCTGGTCGTTGAGAGAGGGTGGTGTCTTCTCGCCGGCGATTTCCCAGAGAAAACTACCAGCGCCCGCATAGAGAAATGATTCCCAAAAATTGAGGCGGGCCGATCGAGCCAATCCGAAGTAGACTGTTCCACCGTAGGGATGCAGAAACTGATTGACGGAGAACTGGTCTCTGTCAAGGACCCACCGCGAGTCTGTCAAATTCGTGCGAATGGTGTTGCCGGTCGTACGGTATTCATCGGTTGGCTCGGTGTAGTGCCGATCATACAGGTTGAGCAGGAAGCCGTAGGCGAGGATTTCAACCGCCGGTATGAGATAGCTCCTGCCGGGCCTCATCTCCCAGGACAGAGACTGCTTCGTTTCCTCAGGATCGGGCGGGCCGATAGGAACGGCCTGAGGCGATGCCGTCGAGGTGGGCCCGACGACGGAGAGAGGATCCTGCGCGATGCCTGTATCGGGCGCCACAAGGGCGAAGACGAGGACGCCGATGAGTGACAGGATCAAGCGTACATTCAAAATTGAGTTGGACATGTTGTTACGCTCCTCGCCAGCTATCGCGATCGAACGGTCAGGACCAGATTGCTCACCAGGAGCTAGAGGTTCGGCCTGCGGATGAAGAATGTTTTGATCAAAACAGCTCATGTGTGAGTAATTGCGATGGGAGGCCAAGTGACTCGGCGCCGGCGGCAGCGATGCTCATCAGAGCGTGCCCATGAATCCTGCGCACTAGTTCCCTGCACTATCGATGAACATGCTCTCCGCCTCTCAGCTGCGATCAGCTGCATCGATCGCTGTTTGGATCTCGCCAAGGACCTTCAGTTTCTGTGTCATGTCTAGGCCCTGAGATTCCGCAAGGTCCTGAGCACAGAACTGCAGCGACGGGATCAGCGTGCGGCACTCATCCCGCAGATGACGATCGAAGGCGAATCGCCGCAGGCTGGGCTCGACCATCTCGCGGGCTTCGCGTTCATACAGGGGATCGGCAGGATCAAGTCGGCCCAGCCTCTCCACATTCTGCTCCAACGAGACCCCCAGCTGTTTAATCAGCGCCAGAAGAAAGTCCAACCGCAGGCGGCCTTCAGTCCATTGGGTGGCGATATGCTCATCGAGAGACGAATCAGGCACGACCGCCCTGCGGATCGTCCCGTTGTTGGCACGATTCCATCCTCCCACCCATTGACGGGCGATCTCGAATGCATAATAGATCGCGGCGCCGCCGGCAACAGCGCTCAACAACAAGAGAACGGAGGCAATGTCCAGATTCTGCATCATGACTGGTCCGTGACCGCTGTCGTTCATTCAGGAGAGTGTCCAGTCAAATTCCTGCGTTCAGCACCACCTCGACCCTCGATCCAGTTGCCGTCCGTCTTCCGTCTCATTACTCGCGATCGGCCGGATGTCCCCATACCCTTCGACCATGTAGCTCTGCGAATCCAATTCTGTTTCCCCTGAGTACGCGTACCCTGTGAGTCGCTCATGCTTTGGATATGGCCACCTTCTCAAAATACTGATTGGAACGGTCAGAGACCGAGGCTCCGTCAGCATGTCCAACCACTCGGATTTCCTTGAAAGAAGCCGTCTTCAAGAGCAATCCCATCTACTTCAACACTTCGATGCCACCCGGCTTGAAATCATAACTCCCGTATCGAAGAGCAACCGTTCTGCAATCACGACGGTCAGATGGTCGCCCGGCACGTTGCATCCTGATGCCACCATTACGCCATGCCGTTCGAAACACCTGCGCCAATTCATTCTGCGCCTGCGTCAGCCGTTGCTCCGTGCTGTCTGTACAGCCGATCACTGGAGCCAGGCTCTTCAGAACACTTGCCATGAACGTCACGGTCTTCATGGTCTCTCTCGCTTTCCCACACGCGCCACCTGAACCGATCGCGCGCCTCCACATCCACGACGAGAACCGCATAGATCTCACGGTAATGCCTCGCATATCACGACTGCTCCCGACGATGCGAAGCCTGCTCGACGAGCCGTTCGTTGCCTGACTCCGCTCATCAGCTACGCAATGCCGCCAACGAGCGCCGATCCCCTGAGTAGGGTATCAGCGGAATCGTCTTTTTTGTATCGACTGCGGCCTGGAGAAGGCCGAAGTCGATCGCCTCTTCCGAATTATAATATGCTTCGGCGTAGAGTGAGACTGGTCAAATTTGCTCAGTTGGAAAACATCGGACCAGCAAGACAGCAGCATCGCGACGAGGATCTCGGCGAGGATGCTCACGCCGGCCCCAAAGAATCATTCTCGCCCGCATAATTGATCACGCCGTCGATTGCGGCAGATGCGCTCATGCATCATGCGGGTGAGGAAGCGTGTTCAAGAAAGGAACGATGACCGAGTTTCACCAGCAGTGCCTTGGCGGCCGGCTCGGAAGACGCGGGGTTTTGGCCTGTGATCAGTAGTCCGTCGGTGACGACATAGGGTTGCCAGTCGGCCACCTTCGAATAGCGACCGCCGTTCTTCTTGAGCATGTCTTCAACCAGGAACGGAACGACCTGGGTCAGCCCGACCGCCTCTTCCTCGGTATTGGTAAAGCCGGTGACCGCTTTATCCTGCACCACGGGAATGTCACCGGCGGTCTTGGCATGGCGTAGGGCTGCAGGCGCATGGCACACCGCGGCCACCGGTTTTCCCGCTGCGAGCATCGTTTCAATCAAGGCGATCGAGGATGCGTCTTCTGCCAAATCCCATAGGGGACCATGACCGCCGGGGTAAAACACCGCGTCGAATGTGTGCGCGGACATATCGCGCAGTTTGAGCGTGCCGGCGAGCGCGACCTGAGCGGCGTGATCTGCTTTGAAGCGGCGAGTGGCGTCGGTTTGGGACGTCGGAACGTCGCTCTTGGGGTCCAGCGGAGGCTGGCCGCCCAGCGGTGACGCCAGTGTGATTTCCGCGCCCGCGTCCTTGAACACATAGTAGGGGGCGGCGAATTCTTCCAGCCAGAAGCCGGTTTTTTCGCCAGTATTGCCGAGCTGATCGTGTGAGGTCAGTACCATTAAAATGTGCATATGGACTCCTCCTAAGTATGGGAGTGGTCAGTCGTTCGCGACGCGAATGACGAGCTTGCCGAAATTCTTGCCTTCGAGCAGGCCGATGAAGGCCTGCGGGGCGTTCTCAAGACCATCGACGATGTCTTCGCGGAACTTCATCTTGCCCTCCTTGAGCCAGATGCTCATCTGGCCGACGAACTCGCTGTAGCGATCGCCGTAGTCGTCGAAGATGATGAAACCCTTCATCGTGATTCGCTTGGTCAGCAACGTGCGGGTCAGGAGCCCTAAGCGATCAGGACCTGGCGGCAGCTCTGTGTCGTTATAGGTGGCGACCAAACCGCATAGCGGAACACGGGCTCGCACATTCAGCAGAGGCAGAACGGCGTCGAAGATGGCGCCGCCCACGCTTTCGAAATAGATGTCGATGCCTTTCGGGCACACCATTGCCAATTGCCGTGGAACATCGGCGCTGAGGTGATCGAGGCACGCATCGAAACCCAGCTCTTCGGTGACAAATCGGCACTTGGCTGCCCCGCCGGCGATCCCAATGGCGCGGCAGCCCTTGATTTTGGCGATCTGACCCACCACCGAGCCGACCGCGCCACTCGCGGCGGCGACCACCACCGTTTCTCCTACTGTCGGCCGGCCGATGTCGAGGAAACCCATATAGGCCGTAAAGCCTGGCATGCCCAGGAGACCAAGGGACAGCGAGGGGCGAGCCATGTGTGGATCCAGCTTGGTGAGACCCGTGCCATCGGAGAAAACATAGTCCTGCCAACCGCTGTAGCTGAGGACGAGGTCGCCCCGTTGGTAGCCAGGATGCCGGGAGTCTTCCACGCGTGAGACGGTGCCGCCGACCATCACGTCACCCACAGCCACAGGCGCGGCATAGGATGGTGCATCGCTCATACGGCCACGCATATAGGGGTCAAGTGAAAGAAAGAGCGTGCGCAAAAGCAGCTGGCCGGCTGGAAGAACCGGCATCGCAAGTTCTTCAAGATGGAAATTTTCGTCGGTTGGGGCGCCGACAGGACGGGAGTTCAGCACGATCCTACGATTGATGGTGCTGTGTTGGGACATGGTGTGTGCCTCGTTATGAGCCGGCCGAGAACATCAACTCACTATCACTTAAATGCCTTGATCAAGGCCTCAAACTGCGTTCGGAGCGATTTGTCGTGCGGCGTAACGGGCGGGATCTTGCGCTCGATACCGAACAACTCATAGACAGCCATCTGAGCCGCTCGCACAGAGTACTCCACCGTAAAGACCACATCGTCCTGAATTTCGACGAACTGGCTGATGAACGCGAAATTTTTCGAGCCGCGAGGCACCGGCAGCGGTCGATCGCTGATCCTGCGAGGCATGAACATGCTGGTGATGTACGGCATCCTGCAAGGAATGCAGTTGGCAGACGCGACCGTCTCCAGATCGAATCGCAGGTGGCCGCAGAGTTCCTGCAGAATTTCTGCGCCTGTGCATTCGGCCATCGGCTTCGGAACGAAATTGCCGACCCGGTCGGGAAAGAGCGAGTATCCCCAAAACACCTGCACGTCGGCAGGCTGGCTTGCGAAGTGAGGTTGATGGGCCAGCACGATGGACATCAACCAGTTCGAGTCTTTGAACGTGACCAGTCCGCCGGTGCCTGGATCGTTGCCGCTGAATTGATGCATCTTGTCGAAGAAGGCAGGGTGCTTCAGCGTGACGGTGAACGACTCCCAACAGGATTGCGCGATGCAGCTGTTGAAAGCTGCAGGATTACCAAATTCGGGTCGGTCTTTCGCCAGCTTTTCCCAGAGCGTCCACCCGCCGCTGTCTACTTTGGTCAGTTTCCTGGGTGCGTGTGTCATCGAACCCAAGCTGGAGGCATCGGTCATGGAGCCGTTTTGCATGAAGACCAGGTCGCCGTCATTCACGGCAATTCGTTCGTTCTTTCCCTGCCGCCGACAATGGATGCCGGTCACAACGAACGCGCCGTCTTCGGTCTTGCATTCGAGATCTGTCACCGTGCAATCCGTGACCAAACAGACGCCCTGAGCTTTGAGCCATGCCTGCAAGGGCAGAACCAGGGAGTCGTACTGGTTGTAGATCGTTCGCTTGACGCCGGCCAGCGTGTCAATGCGGGAAAACTCGAGCATGAATCGGTGCAGGTAACGCTTGAATTCAACGGCGCTGTGCCAGGGCTGGAAGGCGAAGGTGGTGACCCACATGTACCAGAATTCGGTCTCGAAGAACTTTGGTGAAAGCCAGTCGGTGATACAACTGGTGCCCATTGTATCTTCGTCGGCATTGCTGAGTTTCAGCAACTCCATACGATCCTGCATGGAAAACCCCATCGATGTCACGGGAACCTTGGCTCGACGCCTATCGACCAGCCGCGCCATCGAATGGGCCTTGTGTTTTTCATTGAATTCTACGGTTTCGTCGAACACCGTCTTGCCTGTATTGCTCAACGAGGGAATCGATTTGTATAGATCCCAGGTGCATTCGTAGTTGTCGGTCGTCAACATGCGTCCGCCGCGCAATGAATACCCGTTCGCGGGGTCTCCGGCACCATCCAGACTTCCACCCATGATGGGCGTTGCTTCGAGGATCGAAATATGTTCGCCAGGCAGGTTGCCGTCGCGGATCATGAAGGCGGCGGCTGCCAGGGATCCGATCCCGCCACCCACGAGATAGGCCTTGGATTTCGCGTTCATCGTGTTCTTGTTCCTCATACAAGTGTGGTGTGGTGAGCCCGCTTCACGACCTCTTCAGCATCAATGCGATGCTGATCACCCAGCGTAGCCTCCACCTTGATGGAGCCGTCCTGGCCTGACAGGGTAGACGAGGCCCATGCACAGCGTATTCATCGGTAGCTCTGCACTCCGTCGTCATGCCTTCTTGTGGCCAGACAGCCGTTCATGCTCCCGTGACATAGCAGCACGTCCGGCCTCCACCGCCTCGGCCACGACTGCCTTTTTCTCCTGGACGAACTCGCGTCCCTTCTCCACCGCCTGATCCATCGCCTGGGTGGCCTTCTCGCCCAACTCATGGACATCCTCTTCGGCTCGCCGAACATACTCGCGCACCTGCTCCCGTGACTTACGACCAGACTTCGGCGCCAGCAAAAGCGCCATTGCCGCCCCCGCCAATCCTCCGGTCACAAATGCCAATCCCACCGCTCCCAATGAACACCCTCTGTTATCAGCCATTATTCGCCCCTCCTTCTCGGTGAATGTGTGTCTTGACGTCGCCTGTCGTAGCCCTGAACCCCGCCACCATGCCGGCCAGTTTGACCAGAAACGATCGGCCCGTACCCTGCATCGTTTCTTGGACCCGTTGCACAGTGTCGCCCAGTGTCCCTGCCGCATGCAGCAGTACTGTCGCATGCTCGACCCCACCCCGCGCCTGCTCGACGAGCATGTTCAGATTCTCCGTCGCCGCCCGCATTTCCTTGAGCAACAACGGCAGCTCGGCGTTCATGCGGACCAAGAGATATTCTGATTGCGCCACCGGTTTCCTGAGTTGTATCAACAGTGGTACCAGCCAGCCGACCAGCACCGCCCAGGCTACTGCCGCGACACAGACGGCGATCTCGACAATCATATAGACGTATCCTCCGCTATCAGACTCATGCGAGAGCAACGGCCCTCCACGTGCGGCTTATCAAAAGACACCGAAGAACCAGAGGACGATGAGCAACGTGAACGGCACTCCCAGCAGCCAGAGAATGAACGCTTTTCCCATGATACCCCTCCCTTACCCTGCCGGTCCCACGACGCGGATCAGGAATTATGCGATTGTGGACCCAGTTCCTTTAGGAGGCTGGACAGATCCTCGGCATGCTCTTCTTCCTGCGCAAGAATCCCCTCTAATATTTTACGAGTTGTGGGATCATCAGTGCCGACATAGGTGATCATTTCACGATAGCTGTCGATCGCGATCCGCTCGGCTATCAGGTCTTCGGTGATCATCTCCACCAATGACGCTCCTTCCACATATTCCGAGTGGCTGCGACTCAAAAGCCCTTCCGGGGACAGATTCGGTTCCCCTCCGAGTTGGACAATGCGTTCAGCCAATAGATCGGCATGGACTTGTTCCTCAGCGGCATGCTGGAGAAACTCGCCCTTCACGCTGAGGGAATTGATCCCGGTGGCCATAAAGTAATGGCGCTTATAGCGGAGGACGCAGACAATTTCTGTGGCGAGGGCTTCATTCAGTAACGTGATCACGGTCTCCGCTTTGGCCTTGTATCCTGCTGTCATGGCCCCGTCTTCAATCCCTTTCCGTGCCCGAGCCCGAAGCGTTTTCACATCGGTCAGACCGATGGCTTCTTTGATGATTCCTTCCTTCCGAGAAGTGTGAGGCGCCGTTGCTCCAGGTTGCACCGTTGTCGTGGTGGTTTCTTTCACGATTTCCTCCTGTCGGGGAATCCCCCCGGTTTTATGTTGCAGATCATGAGTCGCCCAAGGATTTCCAATCATCCTCGTGCTGTTTTCGCCAATGCCGGCTCGGAGAACTGCAGCCGCTTCTCCACTGACGTCCAATCGATATTGGAGAAGAATGCCTCAATGTAGGACGCCCTCTCCGAAGGCTTATAATCGAGGAGATAGGCATGTTCCCACACATCCATCACGAGAGCGGGAATAAAGCCGGCGACATTTCCATTTTCATGCAGACTAATCCAGTGATTCGAGAGTCGGCCACTATGTGGATCCGCATAACAAATGGCCCAGCCCACTCCTCGCATCTTCCCCACGCTGGAAAAGTCCAATTTCCACATGTCATAGGAGCCGAAACTGTCTTCTGCTGCCTTCACAAATGCAGAGCGTTGACCGGGATTGCCGGCTCCGCCTTTGATCAAATTCTCAAAGTAATATTCGTGCAAGACCATCCCGTTGTATTCGAATCCCAGCCGTCTGGTCAGCTCGGAATAGGCAGGCATTTCCTCCTGATCAATCCGTCCATCTTTGAGCATCTCTCCAATCTGAGCCGTGAGCTGGTTCGTCGCCTTCACATATCCCTCGTACAGCTTGAGATGCATCTCGAGCGTTCGATCAGAAATCCCGACCAGTCCGTGCAAGTCGAACGACTTGACGTCGTAGTCATTGCCCAATTTCATGTGGTACCTCCTGTGTTCCTTTGATTGTTCAAACGGTCACCGCCATCACTGCCTACGTGTTCCTCCGCGGCCACAATGCTTCCACGCCGTCTTCCTTGTGACAGTTAAAGCACGCGAAGAAATGCCACCAGGTCCTGTTTCTCTTCGATCGTCAACTGGGTTCCTAACACAAGGTTGAAGAACTCCACGGTATCCTCTAACGTCAGCAGCCTGCCATCGTGCAAGTACGGAGACGAATCCTTGATGCCTCGCAAGGGGAACGTCTTGATGGGGCCATCAGCGCTTGCCATGCGTCCATTGATCATCCGCGGCTTGTAAAAGCGCGCTACTTGTAGGTTGTGCATAGAATTATCCGTGTAGTAGGGCGCCTGGTGGCAACCGGCACATGTCGCTTTGCCGAAGAACAGCTCCTGACCTCGCTTCTCAGATGCGGTGGCTTTGGGGGAATTCAACTTGCCGTCAATGCCCAGTTTGGGTGCAGGCGGGAAGTCCAAGAGTTCCTGGAATTCAGCCATGAAGTGCACCTGGCTACCTCGTTCGAGAATATTCGCCCCCTTTTTTGCCGCAATCACATGATCGCCATCGAAGTAGGCGCCGCGCTGCTCAAACTCCGTGAAGTCCTCCAGGCTCTTCAGCGCCCTCTGCGAGCCGAACAGCCTCTGGATATACAAGCCGCGCAATGTTGGGGTATCGATTCGATGACGAAACTCCTGTGGGCGGACGTCTCCTGCCAGATGTGTACTGGCGTTGGTGTGCCCATTCGCATGACACTCGAAGCAGGTCACGCCACGGCTTGGACGGACGGTACGACGGTCTTCCGTCTGATTGAACTGCTGCTGCGGGAACGTTGTGACGAGCAGCCGCAAGCCTTCGAGTTGTTTCGGATTGAGAATCCCGTTGAAGAATTCATAATAGTTGTCGATGGTCACCAATTTTCCCTGTGACACATCACCGAGATCGGGCCGTGTCGTCAGATAAATGGGCGGCGGGAACTCTGGTAAAAAATGGTCCGGCAGGTCAAACTCCAGGTCGAAACGAGTGAGATCACGGCCCTCCTGCTTCTGAATCTCCTCGATCTGGAACTTGGGGAAGACCATCCCTCCTTCAGGATGGTTGGGATGCGGAAGCGGAAAGAATCCCGCCGGAAACGAATCCTTCTCCCGGATCTCTTCGGGACTCATGGTCTGAAGCTTTTCCCAGGTCAATCCCTTCGGAAGTGCAACTCGTATCCCTTCCTGAAGAGGCTTCCCGCGAGACATCGTGACATCTTTGGCCGGGCGGTTTGCGAGGTCGTATCGCTGCTTGAGCAGCTCCATCTGTCGCTTCATGATTTCAGGCTTTGCGGCTTTCATGCGAGCCATGACGACCGCAAAGTCCTCCTTGAGATCGACGGGGGCATAACTCGTCCCCTTCTGTGGTAATTCTTGCGCGTCAGGTGTCTTCTCTGTGGCCTTGCCCGAAACGGTCATCGGTGCCGTGACGAGAGTGGCTCCGACAGCCAGAGCGGCACCGAGTGTTATGAGATAGTGCGTCTTCATGATTTCCCTCCTCGGTCGTTTACAGCCGCGCCATGCGAGTCTATGCTCAAGTTAACAATTTCATCGTGTGCCGTCCGGTCACAATTGCTCAGATGTTCAGAGTCTTTAGTCCAAATCCCATCCGCCCGGTCAGTTGGGAATAGGCCAGCATTTCCTCATGATCCACCTTGCTATCCTTTACGAGATCGGAAATATATTCATTCAACTCATTGGTGTCGTTGACATACCCTTCATCCAGAGCCCTATGCTTGTCGACGGTCCGGATCGGAGACCCCCTCTCAGTCCATGCACACTAACCGTGTAGGGTATCTTCGTTTCGAGGGTCTTGATCGTGATGTCTCCCTTGTCAGAGCCTGTTGGCCATGCCTACACCACTTGGATCCGATCGTCGGTCGCAGAATGCCATGGTGAAGAAGCCTCCGGTTTCCGCCCCTTCGGCCTGCATCCGCCACGTCAGCGTGGCCGCCATGATCCATGTGCCATCGCGCCCGATGACTTGGGCGGCGCCTGCGGGCTGTGCTTCGGGCGGCCTGCCAGCACAAGGGCCAGGCAAAGCGCAGGGGTTACTGGATGCCATGAGGTGGAGGGTTGATTCAGAGGTATGGTCGTGTTTTTTCCCATGGTTTAGGATTTCTCCTTCAGCGTGAGGTCGTTCTTCACAGATTTCACGCCGGGCACTTGCCAGGTTGTCCAGGATGCTTGGGCACTGGTCGTGATGTCCGGAACCTCGCCAGTCAGCGTGACAACCCCTGCATTGGTCTGAACATTAATATCGGCGTCCTTGAGACTCGAGTTCTTCATGAGATCTAAATCCTTTACGATGCGCTCCTTGACTCGTACCGTAATGGCCTCATCCTTCTCCTCGATCGCGTCACGTATAGACGGGGCGACTATTTGCAATTCGTTTTTCACTGTCTTGACGCCGTCGAGCCCTGCGGTGATTCCCTCAGCCGCACGTTTTGCCGCATCAGAATCGACCTTCCCGCGGAGCACCACCAGGCCCTCTGTGGTCTCGACCTCGATCTGTCCCCCTTTGACCCGAGAGTCGGCAGCGAGGGCGATCTTGGTTTTTGCCGTGAGCCATGAGTCGCTGACCAGCGCCTTTTCTTTGGATATGTCTAGGGCAGTGGCCGGCACTGCGATGAGTGCTGCTCCAACAGCCAGAGCGGCGCAGAGCGTGGCCAAGTAGTGTGTCTTCATGGTCGTCTCCTTAACTAACTGAATTGTGGATGGACTCGGTCACCCCTGTTTTCTTTGATTGCCGACGTTAGCCGATCATCTTGTCGAACCTTCCTACACTTCACCTCTTGCTGTGCCCTTTCAGTTTTCCTTTGAGCTGCATCCATCGCCCTTGGAGTCGATCCGCATTCACGGTTTCCTCTGTCTCTGCGAGATAGCCCTGCCCTCTCCGACCTCACCGTTGTTGACGAGTATGGCGAGAAGACCGGAGGCAATCTGGTCAATATTGCTCAAGTCGGGAGAATGAGTGAGAGATCCGAGCAAGTGGGGTCGTATCTACCGGCTCTATTGCGACGACAAGAACCTATGCGACATTACGCTCCAGCGGCGGATCAGGCCAATGCCGACTCGCACCCAAGGTCTTGTCACATATTCGGGAAAGGCAGTTCACAGACTGGAGCAGAATGAAGGGCTGTCTCCTCCCGTGATGTTCCGATCAAATCCGGTCATGTTGTCCACTCGGAGACGCATGTCTCTGCCTCCATAAGCCCATAGCCCTGCGCTGGTTTTGGTTCATGCCCATCCTCTACTTCTTGGCACAACGAGGGTCTGCCCTCTGAAGCTCGCCGATCTTCTGATCATCGAATGGGATGGGAGCACAGCCGTGGCCCTTTTCACACACGAAGTCAAACCTTGCCGCAGGCTGATGACAACTGAGGCACGTCACCCCCTGCGAGAGATTGACGACATTGTCTCCCCGATCTTTGATCTGAGTGCCTGCCTTGGAGACATCTAAAAAGAAAAACTCCCAGCCGTTCGTTTTGGGAAACTTCTCACGCGGATGCTTCACCATTGCTTCGAAAGGAACAAGTTGCAAGATGGTGCCAACCGGATACTCCTTGTCCGGTATGCTGTCTCGGAAGATACGCATCGCCTCTTTCAACTTCTCCGGATCAGCGTGCTTGAAGCGCGTGTTTCTGACCTTTGACCAATCGAGGATGCAACCAAAGGTTTGCTCGGAAACGGCAATATCCTCAGCCGACACGCTGACCACCATACAGAAGCCAAGCCCAGCCACAAGGACGCTTCGTTTAAATACACCAACGAAGCGTCGGCACAAGAGCGCGATGGAATAACGCATGTGGTTTACTCCTTCCTTGGTTATCACCCTCCGAAGCGGGAGGACTCGCGTGTTTATTTTCAACATGAGCACGGCGACCAAACCGAGCCAAGTCCTCCTCGTGGAGATGCCAGGGCGTCATTCAGCATCATGGTCACTGTCTCTGCTTTGGCCTTGGATCTCGCTGTCATGGCGTCGCCCTCCTAAATTTATGGACAGATGGTACTAGCCCGCATTATTCATGAGCGCTTCTGCTACAAGCGTGGATACGCTGCTCTTGGGCGTGAAGCGTCTTCGATGCGTGAAACGTCGTTCGTGAAGCGTATTTCGTTCCGGAGCCGGGCGCTTCATGTTTCGCACCTGCTTCCAGCGCTTCACGCTTCACGAGATACGCCCTGAGCTTTGTCGAAGGGCAACAAACCGTCATGAATCATGCGGGCTAGAGGGACTGAGGCAGCATCGCACTTTGTAGTCGCCGGTAGTCCTCCGGTGTATCGATATCCGTCATCCCCCTGGGGAAGGGCACAGGCACGACGTCGGACACGTGGGCAGCGATGAGATGTTTCGCCCCAGCAGCGCCGCGGATTGTGGCCAGTTCAGCGAAGTACTCGCGCCCAAATAAGGCAGGCGCACCCAGGGCGCCATCGTATTCCGAGGCGATAATCCCTTTGTCGTTCAGCTGATAGGCCGTGACAAGATCGTGAATGACGTCTGCTGTCACATAGGGCTGGTCGCACAGCATCAGGACCACAGCCTTGATGCTATCCGCTCGGTCATCAGTGTTGAGGGCTTCGACCCCGACTTGGATCGAAGACCCGATCCCATCGGCCCATCGTTCGTTTATCACAGATCGTACGGGGAGATCGTCGATCTCGCGTTGAAGCTGGTTCCTGTATGCTCCGAGCACAACGAGAATAGGTCGGCATATGGAAGCGACGGCCATCTCTGCCGCATACCGTAATAATGTACGGCGGCCATACGTCAGAAGTAGCTTGGGCCTTCCCATGCGTGTCGATGCGCCGGCAGCAAGGACGATGATAGCCGTTGACGATCCACTCCGTTCGTCTCCCTGTGCGTGGCAGGCGTCGTCAGTATGTTTGGCCACAAGACATCGCTCCTTGTATTCTTTCTGATAGGGCGACGACATCTACCGCGGGATTCTGTTCGTGAAGTGGGCCTTCTCGAATCCTCAGCATCCCGCCTAACCGGCCCGTAAGGACTGCTTGAATCTCAGCAACGACTGCGAGCGCAATCTCTTCAGGAGTATCGGCTCCAATATCGAGACCGATGGGACCATACACGAGGTTGAGGTTGCTTGTGCTCAGTAAGACGCCTGCCTCCCGAGCTTCGTGCAGCAACCGCTCGGTCCTCCTCTTGGACCCAAGCAGGCCGAGGTATCGCAACGGCGATGGCAAGAGCATTCTCAGCAGATCGGCGTCATGGAGATAGTGATGGGTCATCACGACAGCCACAGTGCCTCTTTCTATCTCGATGTGCTCATGCACCTCCTCGGGCCGGCACAGAACCAGTGTGTCAGCTAAGGGAAACTTCTGACGTGTCGCGTAGCCTGGACGCGGATCGACCACGGTGACATGCCACCCGAGTTCCTTCGCAAACCGGACAAGCGGGACCGCATCGTGTCCCGCGCCAAAAATGACGAGTGGGACCGGCGGCTGGATGACCTCGATGAACACTTCTGCTCGGCCGGCGGACATCTCATACAGCTGTACCTGCGTCGTCCCGCTTGCGCACGCACGCCGAGCGTCACCCAGGATCGCATCCGCCAGAGCCTCATCCCCGATGTCATGTATCGCAGGCTGCCGCCCACTCAGCATCAATCGATTGCCGATCGCGGCCTTCATAGGGCCTTCCACACCGAACACGGTTGCGACAATCCCTATGTGCCTACGATCGAGACAGTCGGCGAGAAAGGGCAGGAGGCCTCGTGGCTCATTGTGAGGGAGGGGCTCGATGAGTATGTCCACGATCCCATTACAGCCGAGGTGAAACTCCCAGACGACGTCGTCATCAGACATCGAATCGTAGGTGACCACCCTGGGTTTGTTCCGTTGAAGCACGCGCCTGGCTTGGTTGAGTACGTCGCGCTCAAGACAGCCGCCGCTCACTGACCCGACTGTCTGACCGTCGGCTGCGATCAGCATCCGCGCGCCAGGTCGCCGATACGCAGATCCAGTGACATTGACGACGGTAGCGAGTGCGGCCTGGGTACCTCGTTGTTCCATTACTCTGGAGGCGTCGATGATGGATTGCAGCTCTTTGACGTTCCCTGTCACAGGATAGGTATTGTGCCCCGCAGCCAGAGGCGAAGGCGAAGGTCTTCCTGCTGCGCAAGGGGTTTTCTCGGTCATTTTTTCTTGCGCCCTTTAGCGACTTGATCGGGCGTCATCGCCGACGCGCGTGCGCCAAACCGATCGGTCACATAGTTCACCACGGCGGCAATTTCCGCATCGGAATATCCAGCCCCGAACGCCGGCATGAACATGTCGCCTTGTCGAGTCTGGAGGCTGGCCCCCTGCAGGATGACCTGCATCAGATTGACCCCTGACGGATCGTTGACCGTCCGATTGCCGGTGAGATCGGCATAGGGCGAGTGGACCCCGCTGCCGTCCCAATGATGGCAGCTTGCGCAGGCGCCTTCGAATACACGCAGGCCGAGATCATCATCAATGCCTCCCGCCCCGTCAGGGCTCCGCCTGTGCGCCTCCAGCGGTGTTGGGGATACCCGCTTTTGCGCGACGGCAAGATCGGCCTGATTGTGCAATGGCGGAATAGTTTTCAGATACGCAACCATCGCCAGGATATCGTCCTGGGTCAGGAAGCGTAGGCTGTTGTTCAGGACAAGGCCCATCGGCCCTGCCGCCGTGCTACGCCCCTCGGTGTGCCCGATTGAGAGATATTCCGCCAGTTCTTCGTCGGTCCACGCGCCGATACCGGACTGCCGGTCGGATGTCATGTTATAGGCATTCCAGCCCTCGATCATCGCGCCTCCAAACTTTTTACCGGCATCAAGCCCCTGGAGCAGGGTTCGCGGTGTATGGCATTCGCCGCAATGCCCCAGCGCTTCGATCAGATAGGCGCCCCGATTCCATATCGGTGCTCGATCGATGTTCGGCTGAAAGCGCTGGGCGGGGTTATACAGCATGTTCCAGACTGCCATCAGATAACGCTGATTGAACGGAAACGACATATCGTTTTCCGGTGGCATAGCGTGGACCGGCTTGAGACTGAACAGATAGGCCTTGATTGCCAGGACGTCGTTGCGCGTCAACAGGGTGTAGGCGCTGTAGGGAAAAGCGGGATAGAGATGCGTGCCGTTTCTACCAATGCCCTCGTGCATGGCCGTCACAAACTCGTTGTCGGTCCACTCGCCGATCCCGGTTTCCTTGTCAGGCGTGATGTTCGTCGAATAGAGTGTGCCGACCGGCAGTGTGAAGGCCTTCCCTCCCGCAAACGGCTTGCCGCGTGAGTGAGTATGGCAGCCGATGCAGTCGGCGGCGCGTGCGAGATATGCACCGCGATCGACCAGTCCGGCGCCTGCGACTTCAGGCGGCGCCCCGGTGGGATCGCTTCCCTGATAATCCGCCAGAGCAACCCGTGCCCCCCCGGCAAAGTCCATGGGCCCATGCGGGCGCAAGATACACCCGCTCACGGCTACAATGATCATCGCCATGATCAGTACGAATAGGTTTGTATAACCGGATCGCTTCACGGGGCGGTTCTCCTAGAGCTTTGCGGAACGCCACTCGACTCGCTTCACCGGCAATGTCCTGATCCGTGTGCCGGTTGCCGCAAAGATCGCGTTGGTCAGCGCCGGCGCCAGCGCCGATGTGCCTGGTTCGCCGATGCCACCGGGCGCTTCGCCGCTCTTCACCAGATACACCTCGACTTCCGGCGCCTCGTTGATGCGCAGCATACGGTAGTCGTTGAAATTGCTTTGTTCGACACGGCCGTTTTTGACGGTGATTTCGCTGAACAGCGCGGCCGCGAGGCCGAACATGATGCCACCCTCCATCTGTGCCTCCACCGTATCCGGGTTGACCACCACACCGCAGTCCACAGCGCAGATCACGCGTGTGACACGCACCTCGCCATTCTTGGCAACCTGGACTTCAACGACCTGCGCGACGTAGCTGCCGAATACAAACTGAACCGACACGCCGCGGCCTCGGCCTTCTGGAAGCGGATGCCCCCAGCCCGCCTTCTCCGCGACGAGTTCGAGCACGGCCTTGGCACGTGGAGATTTTCCGAGCAAGGCGAGCCGATATGCGACGGGGTCCTGCTTCGCCGCCGCCGCCAGCTCATCGATAAAACTCTCGACCACAAAGACGTTATGCGTGGGCCCGACACCACGCCAGAATCCAGTCGGAATGCCTGGCGGCTCCTGGCGCACGTATTCCACCAGCATGTTGGGGAGGGCATACGGCGGCGGCGGTTCTGCTGCACCTTCCAACACGTCCGGATCGAGTCCATCCTTGAATGCCGGCGGGTGCCATCGCGCGTAGATCGAGGAGCCGGCGCTGCGATGGCTCCAGGCGACCGGCATCCCGTCTTCGTCAAGGCCGGCAACCATTCGGTCGCAGTAATAGGGCCGATAGATATCGTGTTGGATATCTTCTTCCCGCGTCCATACCACTTTCACTGGGCCATCGACTTGCTTCGCGATCTGCGCTGCCTGAGTAATGAAGTCCACTTCCAGCCGCCTGCCAAATCCGCCGCCCAATAATTGGTTGTGCACCAGGACCTTTTCCAGTGGTAGGCCGGTCACGTCAGCGACGGTGGCCTGTGCCCGAGCGAGGACCTGTGACCCGACCCACACATCGCAGCCGTTCTTGCGAACGTGCAGGGTACAGCTCACCGGTTCCATTGTGGCATGGGCGAGAAACGGCATCTGATACAGGGCCTCGACCTTCGTTGCAGCTCCGGCCATGGCTTTGGCCACATCGCCGTCCTTGCGCGCGATCACGCCAGGCTTCAACAAGGCCGCTTCAAGTTGCCGGATAATATCCGCGCTGCTGAGCGTGGCGTGGGGGCCCTCGTCCCACTGAATGTCGAGCGCGGCCAAACCCTGCTTGGCTGCCCACATATGATCGGCAATCACTGCCACGGCATTGTCGAGCAGCACCACTTGGTGAACCCCCTTGATCTGCTTGGCTTTGCTATCGTCTACGCCGACGAGCTTGCCGCCGAAGACCGGGCAGGCAGCGACCGTGGCGATCTTCATGCCTGGAATCCTGACGTCGATGCTGAATTGCGCCTTGCCATTGACCTTGTCCGGGGTATCGAGACGCTTGGCAGGGGTGCCGATCAGCGTAAAGTTCTCGGGGGCTTTGAGCGCAACGTGATCCGGCATCGGCAATGTCGCCACCGTATCGACTAAGACCCCATAGGTGAGCTTGCGGCCGCTCGTTGCATGGATCACCTCGCCATTTTGTGCGCGGCAGCCCGTCGGATCCACCTTCCAGGTCTGCGCTGCAGCGGACACCAACATGGTGCGTGCGGTGGCGCCGGCCCGGCGGAGAGGCTCCCAAGCGGCTCGCACGGATGTCGAACCACCGGTCGCCTGAATCTGAAAGATCGAATTCGCATAGTGCCGTTCGTCGGGGGGCGCCGCTTCGAGGGTAACCTGTGCGAGGTCCACCTCCAGCTCTTCAGCGATGAGCATCGGGATCGAGGTGTAGGTACCCTGTCCCATTTCTACATAGGGCATGATGAGTGTGACGCGACCGTCACGACCGATGCGGATGAACGCGTTGGGAGCGAACACACCTGCAGCCCTAGCGCCGGCCGTGTCCCTGCTCCAGATCGTCTGAGGGAGGATGAAGCTCAACAGCAGGCCCCCGCCGGCTGCCGCGCTCACCTTCAGGAAGGTCCTGCGGGAAAGACTGCTCTCAGGCACGGACTCTGTATCGATCTTTGCCCCATTCACTTGTTGGTCGAGATCCATCGTAAGTCCCTTTGCAGCGCGCGGTATTTACGAGGACTGTGCCGCCCGCTTGATCGCGGCGCGAATTCGCGTATAGGTGCCGCAGCGGCAGATCGTGCCGGCCATGGCGGCATTGATGTCGGCATCGTTCGGTTGTGGCGTTGCAACCAGCAGCGCCGCCGCGCACATGATCTGGCCGGACTGGCAATACCCGCACTGCACCACTTCCAGGTCTAGCCAGGCTTTCTGCACCTGTGCGCCGGTCGGCGTCTGGCCGACCGCCTCGATCGTCACGATCTTCTTCCCCTTGAGCGCCTCCACAGGCATGATGCAGGATCGTATCGGCTGACCATCGACATGCACGGTGCAGACGCCACACTGGGCAATCCCGCAGCCGAACTTCGTGCCGGTCATACCAAGAACATCCCGAAGGACCCAGAGCAATGGCATATCGCCCGGCACATCGGCCTCACAGTCCTTACCGTTGATGTTCAGTGTGACCATGACTGTTTCCTCTCTATGAGACTGACGGCGCCCGCACGGGGGGCTGATCTCGATCGATCATATGCCGTCGAATCGTACGGGCGCCCTTTCCGGGCATGCCGGTGAGTCCGGTCTGGATATCGTCCGTGGGATTTGATGCACCATTTCCGCTGAGATATGTAAAAAATGTGTTGAATCAGACGAAGAATATTTTCGCTAATGGTATGCCTCGGAAGGGAGTGAGTCTGGTCAAAATTGCTCAGTATGGAAGAATCGTTACTGGACGTAGCAGGCTGCGTGAAAGCCGTTTTATACGCGAGAATTTCGAGAGTCGGACGTCTCACGTGGCGTCTCGGCGATTGCAACAGAGTGCCCATGAATCATCCGGGCTAGGGACTCGTCGCCGGACGACTGAAGAAATTTCGTCATTGTGATCAATACTGCACAGTGTGCAAGACTCCGAAGAGCGTACCGTTGCGCCTATGTGTCTTGTCTATCTCACCCTAACCGAGGAGGCTCCCATGGTATCTATTCCAAAAGTCGTCGGTGTCCTGTCGTGTAGTTTCTTACTGTGCCTGGGTTTGACGACTGTCGCGTCGTCTGCAGACGAGCTCAACACCGGTCAATCTGGGGGAAAGATATTGACCGTGGCTGATAAAGAACGGTTTATACCCGGCAAGGATGTCAAGGGCGAAATAGTGAAGATCGATGGTGAGAACTATGTCGTCAGAGAAGCATCTGGGGCGGAGGTGCGCATGCATGTTGATTCCAGTACTGAAAAGCGATCCAGCTTAACGCCTAAAGTGGGAGAACATGTTCTTGCGAAAGTGGATGCCAAGGGTCACGCAGTTTCGTTTTTTACAGACGCGCCTGTCTCACACTGACGCGTCTCGAATTATAGGAGCGCGTGATGCGGTGGCAGTAGGTTGTCAGTCTTAGTGAGAGCGTGGGGATGGTTCCGCGAACTGATCAGAATGGCTCAGCCGGGCGAGTATCAGAGCGCGTATTGTTGCATGAATAAGTGTTATCCATTCTAACCGAGGAGGCTCCCATGATATCTATTTCCAAAGTCGTCGGTGTCCTGTCGTGTAGTTTCGTACTGTGCCTGGGTCTGTCCAATGCCGTGCAAGCAGAACATGCTCCTGGGCCCTCAGACGTTATGAAAACCGACTCTGTCACTGATCAGCAAGGTTTTCAATCAGATGATGATACGCAAAAGAACGTGGACAACGACAAAGGAAGTCCCCGTGCAGACGGCGCCAAGACGATTAAGGGCGAACTCACTCGCGTCGAAGACGCGAACTATTTTGTCAAGATAAAGGACGGCAAGGAAGTTCGTGTACATACAGATAAAACGACTCAGATGATGGGAGCAATCAAGAAGGGCGATCGTATTGAGGTGAAGGTGAACAAAAAAAATCACGCGCTGTCTATTCGCTCGGTCCAATGAGTGAATGCAGGTCAGGGAAATGAAGACTCCCCGCAGCAGCCTACTCCGCCGAAGTAGCCGCTTCAGCTACGAAGGCTGGAAGCTGCGGGGTATTCGGCGAAGGAGAATGAAATCGATCGTGACTCGCTCGCCACGGGCAGATGCGGCAGTAGTAATTGACCAGTGGACGAGGGCAGGTCGCCACTTCAGTTGGGGGCGACCTGCCGGTTCTTCGAGCAATGCCATGGCAGAAACTACATCCTGCGCAATAGAAGAATTGCGGCCTGTCCTTCTGTATTAACTGCCTGCAGCCTGTATCCTCACTTCAACCGAGTGCTCCTCATGGTCGTCCACAAGAGGAATAGCCTTATCGTGTTGGTCGACGCCGTCGACCGTCACGCTTGCCTCGCCGTTCCCGGTCGTCAGTTGCAAGACGGTAATATGGTAGACGGTTTCCCGGTATCGGTAGTGCAACGTGAACCCCTTCCAATCCGCAGGGAGGCACGGAGTCACGTGGAGTTTGTCTACTTCCAGCCTTAACCCGAGGAGCGATTCTACGATAAGCCGGTACATCCATCCTGCCGAGCCCGTATACCACGTCCATCCCCCGCGGCCTGTGTGCGGCGAAAGCGCGTAGACATCGGCTGCGACCGCGTACGGTTCTACTTTGTAGGTCGCGATCCCTTCCGGAGATTTCGCATGGTTGACCGGGTTGATCATGGACAACAGTTCCCATGCGCGTCGGCTGTCTCCCAACGCGGCGAATGCCATCGCCGCCCAGATCGCCGCATGCGTATACTGACCCCCATTTTCTCGCACTCCCGGGACGTACCCTTTGATATAGCCAGGATTCAAATGTGATTTGTCGAACGGTGGATCCAACAGTTGAATCAGCGCATGGTCCCGGCGAACGAGGCGCCGATCCAGCGAGTCCATGGCTGTGCGCGAGCGCGTGGGATCCCCTGCACCGGAGAGAACCGACCAGCTTTGCGCAATCGAATCGATCTGGCATTCGGGATTACTCGCCGACCCAAGTGGCGAGCCATCGTCAAAGTAGGCACGGCGATACCACTCTCCATCCCAGCCATGCTGCTCGATATTCTGGCGCAATTCAGCCGCCTCTCTTTGACAACGTTCAGCGAAGGACAGGTCGCCTCGCATGCGTGCAACCTTCGTGAACTGCATCAGCACGTCATGTAGGAAAAATCCCAACCAGACGCTCTCCCCTCTGCCTTGTTCGCCGACCATGTTCATACCATCGTTCCAGTCACCGGAGCCGATGAGTGGGAGGCCGTGCTCGCCACCTGTGAGGCCTTTCAGGATGGCTCGCACACAGTGCTCGTACAAACTGGCCGCTTGTTCAGATCGACCCGGCAGATCATAATACGAGTCCTCTTCCTGGTTGACCGGACGGCCCTCGACGAAATGGATGGGTTCATCCAAAACCCCGCTGTCCCCTGTGCTCAGCACATATCGGCCTACCGCCAAGGGCAGCCACAGGTAATCATCCGAACAGCGCGTACGCACGCCTCGGCCTGAGGGGGGATGCCACCAGTGTTGGACATCACCTTCCTGAAACTGTCGGCTTGCGCAAAGCAGGAGGTGCTTGCGCACAAGGTGCGGCTCGGTGTGGATGAGCGCCATCGAATCTTGCAGTTGATCGCGGAACCCGAAGGCGCCCCCCGATTGATAATACCCACTTCGCGCCCACAGACGGCACGCGAGCGTTTGGTACACAAGCCAGCCGTTGGTCAGCATGTTCAGTGACTGGTCCGGCGTCTTCACATGCACGGCGCCAAGTGTGTGCTTCCAGTACTGCCAGACCGCTTCGAGCGCGCCGCGTGCGACAGCAGATCCTCGGAAGCGATGTATCGACTGTCTGGCCTCATCGACGTTTCGCCCGACACCGAGCCTGAAGATAATCTCCCGCTCTTGCCCGTCGGCTAACTCAAATGGAACGTGAATTGCGCCGCAGGGATCGAGACCGGCCCCCACTTTTCCCGACAACCGTAGCCGAGTCATCGCAGCCGGACTCCGAAGCGTACCATTGCGCCCAATAAACTCCGTCCGGTCGCCACTGATGCTCCGCGTCGTCTCATCCACATCGAAGAAGGCAGTCCGACCGGCGAACTCCGTGTGATAGGGATTGCGCGCGAAGAGGGCGCCGCTCTTCGAGTCCAGTTCAGTCACGATATGCATGGCCGATTTTGGCCGCAGATCTCCCAGCACCCATTCTACGTAACCCGTCGCGGACAGCCTGCGCGATCGGCCCGACTCGTTCCTTATCTTCAGTACCATGAACTTGATCGGTGCATCCAAGGCGACATACACCCACAACTCTGAGCGGATACCGCGCTCTGTATGCTCGAAGACGCTATAGCCGAAGCCGTGCCGGCTGACGTACGGTGTCGTGCCGCAGCTGGGCAGCGGCGTGGGCGACCAGAAGTGGCCCCTTTCTTCGTCACGAAGGTACAAGGCTTCTCCGCTCGCATCGCTCACCGGGTCGTTGTGCCACGGAGTGAGACGGAATTCGTGGGCGTTCTCATGCCACGTATAGGCCTGGCCGCTTTCCGAGATGACGGTGCCAAAGTACGGATTCGCAAGTACGTTCACCCACGGCGCCGGCGTCACATGCCCCTGTGTGGTCGTGATGACATACTCGCGGCCATCAGGCGTGAATCCTCCCAGCCCATTGAAGAAGGTGAGATCTGTGCGCGGCAAGGCAGCGGATGGCAAGGGTTCGGCGCGGCGGGCTCGGGTTGGCGTCAAGCGTGGCACCGTGACGTCCATGTGGCCGCGACGGGTGATCTGGTTCGCCAGCGATCCTCGACCGTCGGTGATGATGGCACGGGCAACCGATTGGAGCAGAATGCGGTCTTCATTTGAAATCTGGTCGATGGAACGTACGAAAATACCTCCCGGTCGATCCATCACGTGTGCTTCGAGGCCCGCAGCAATCAGTCCCATGATCTGTTCCTGGAGTAGTTGCCGATACCCCGCGTGATCTTCATTCCAGATCACCAGGTCCACGGCCAACCCCTTGGAGCGCCAATAGGCATGGGCCTGTACGAGCTGGCGTACCAAATCGATATTGGCCGGATTGCCGATCTGCAGCAGCACGATCGGCAAATCGCCTGAAATCGCATAGCCCCAGAGCCCGGATTGCCCGCGGCGGTTTTTGATCAGCTCGCTCGGATCGGCCCGCAGGGAGGAATTGGCGTAGAGGACAGAGCTGGCCAGTCGGCCATAGAGTTGCGCGTCGGCCTCCGTGGCATTCAACTGCCGCATGACCACCTGGCTATGAGTCCACGCCAGATCGAAGACACGATCGGCGAGACGCCGATCGTGGTATTTCTCGATCAGCCCCAGGCAGACCTCGCGGGTGTCGCCGATGCCGGTCACCATATCAATGGTGGCCGATTCTTCCGGCTCGAGCGTGATCCGACACCGGATGGCGACAATCGGATCGAGCACAGAACCCTCGCTGCCGGAAAGGGCTGGCGCATCGTGCATCCCTTGTCGCGCGCCGGAGCCGCTCATGGCTTGAGGATCGGCGGCAGTGCGGCCACGGCCGATAAACTGTAGGCGGTCCGTCTCGTAGGACATCGTTCCGATGTCTGTTCCGTGCACGGCCATGAGATGGCACATCCATGGCGAGGGCTCATCGAAAGAGCGGGGTCGGCGGGTACAGAGAATCGCTTGCCGCTCGCGAATAATCTCGGTCTGCACAAAGAGATTGCTGAACGCCGGATGCAGCGCGTCCGAGGCAGAGGGTGCGAGCACAACTTCCGCATAACTCGTGATCTCGATCGTCCGACTGGCCCGCGAGTCGTTGGTGATGCGGATTCGACGCAGTTCGATGTCGTCTTCCGGCGATACCACGATCACGGTATACGCTTCGATATCCTGGTCACGCCGACGAAACTCAGCCCGTCCCTCAGAAAAGATGACTGCATAGTTCTCCGGCGGCTGTAGCGTAGGCTGATAGGCCGTGGACCAGAACTTTCCGCTCCTCACGTCGCGGATATAACAGAACGTCCCCCAATTATCGCAGGTACTGTCTTCACGCCAGCGTGTGACGGCGAGGTCCTTCCAACGGCTGTACCCACCCCCCGCGTTCGTGATCATCACGTGGTATCGGCCGTTCGACAATAACTGTACCTCCGGTATCGGAGTGTGTGGGCTGCTGTACTGACGTACCGGCATCTCGGCATCACCAAAGGTCGTCGGCAAGTCGGAGAGCTCCGCGGTGTGCGCATAGGATGCCGTCGCTTTTGGAATCCGCTCCTGAAGCAACAGCATGGTCGCCTGGAACAATAGATCCGATTCGAATCGTTTCTGCATCGGACGGTCCAGGAGCAGATAGGCCAGAGAGAGCAAACTCATGCCCTGGTGATGGGCCATGTAGGACCGAATCACGGCACTCGTGTGTCCGCGTGGGAGACGGGAAGGCGTATAATCGATCGCTTCATACAAACCGAAGGGGCCTTCGAGCCCCGCCGCAGCAAGTCGCTGCAGATTCAAGCACGCTTCCTCGGGCGCCACCATCAGCGCGAGCGCCGAGGCATAGGGCGCAATGACCACATCATCGGCAAGGCCGCGTTTGAGTCCCAGACCGGGCACGCCAAATGCCCGATACTGGTAGATGAGATGCACGTCGATCATGTTGTAGCCTGATTCCGAGACGCCCCACGGGACTCCGCGCTGATTTCCATACTGGATCTGCCTCTCCACCGCCGCCTTGCAGGTCTGGTCGAGCAGTGTGTTGTCGTATGTCGGCATCACCAACAGCGGCATGAGGTACTCGAACATCGATCCGCTCCACGAGATGAGCACCGGCCCGCCACCGGCGGTCGTGAGGAGGCGCCCGAGAGCAAACCAGCTCTCTTGCTGCAGTTGTCCCTGTGCAATCGCCACGAAACAACACAATCGTGCTTCCGAAGCCAATAGATCGTAGTAACTCGAATCCCGCCGCCGCTCGCCGACGTTGTAGCCGATAGCCAGCAGATGACAGCCTTTGTCGAACAGAAAGTCATATTCCATGTCGGCGAAGCGACTGGCTTGACGGGCCAGTCCTTCGACGGCCGCGATTCGTTCTCTGGCGCGCTGGCTGGCCTTCCCAATAAGCCGCTGAAGGCCATCAACCCACGTATGTCCCTCATGCATCGCCCCCGAGCCCAACCGATGTTCGATTGCCGGCTGACACGCCACATCAAGCCCTGCCAATTCACGTAGCGTGGGGATCTCATCGATGTTGCTGAATTCGCTGAGCCTATTCTGTGAGGCCGACAGCAATGCCCAGGGAGCGAGAAACATCAGGTCATCGAGGGCGGCTCGGCATTGGCGGACAAGTGCGCGCGCCCACCAGGTCGCTTGGCTCTCGGGGGCCGCCTTCAAGTTGGCGAGCACCTCATCGGCGGTCGTCGCCAGCCGATCGAGGCAGAGCCGAGCCATCGTGAGTGTGGCAGGCTGGGACTCGTGGGCAGATTCCAGATGCGTCCGAAATTGAGCGAGTTGGGACGGAGCGGCTTCCTCTGCGGCATCCTCGAGAACCCTGAGTGTGTCGCTGAGCCCGTCAAAGAATCTCGACCCCAGGATCTTCTGATCGGGGAGTGCGAGCAGGCCTGGCCGCAATGTCAACAGATGGCCCGCAAGGTTCCCGCTGTCCACCGTCGACACGTAGGTCGGTAACAGCGGTTTCAGAGATTGCGTATCGTACCAATTGTAGAAGTGACCCCGGTGCTGTTCCAACGCTTCCATCGTGTGGAGCGCATTCGTCGTGCGTTCGATGAGCTGTCCGGACGAAATATAGCCGAAGTCGTAGGCGGACAAATTCGCGAGTAGCGCGAGTCCCATATTGGTCGGCGACGTGCGATGCGCGACTGTTGCAACGGGATGCTCCTGATAGTTATCCGGTGGCAGCCAATGATCGTCCGGCCCGACGAACTGCTCGAAGAACGCCCAGGTCTTTCGGGCAAGCTTCCGGAGAAAAATGGTCTGGTCGGCCGTGAGATTTGCTTCACGACGAGGGATCGGTTGGCTGACCCACCACGCGATAGCGGGAGAGGCGAACCATAGACCCAGAATTGGGATCGCCACATCCAACGCGGACGTCTCCAACAGCGGCAGATAGAGTAGCGCGGCAGCGGCAAGAACGGGTCCGAGCCACATCGTCCGACAGTACGCGATGAGATCTGTTCGGCGATCGCGATCCTGGTTGGTTGAAGGATTCCATTCGAGCAGTCGTGTATGCGTGATCGCCATCCGCCAGATCGTACGCACGATCGCATCCATGCTGAAACATGCTTCATGCGGAAGGAAGGCGATCGTCAACACCATCTGAAGAACATGGCGACCGGCCGCGCGTAGCGCGACGGCGACATGCTGCTCCGGCAAGACATCCTGCGGCTTCTGAAGCAGATCCAGAATCGTGGCAAGCAAGGAAGGAACCAAGACGATGCCGATCACCGCCAAGGTCCACAGCCAGGACGGCGACAAGACCGTCCAGCCAAGCAGTAGCAGCGCGGTCAATGCTGAAGGCACGAGACTACGCCGAAGATTGTCGAAGAGTTTCCATCGGGACAGTCCAGAGAGCGGATTGTTCTGACGCTGCGCTCCGGGACCGGGAACGCGCGGCAGGAGCCACCCGGTAAGCTGCCAATCGCCACGGATCCAGCGGTGCCTCCGGCTCACGTCTGCGCTATAGCAAAAGGGGTTCTCCTCGTATAAGTGCACATCGCTCAACAGCCCCGCCCGCGCATAGCACCCTTCCAGAAGATCGTGGCTGAGAATCCGGTTCTCGGGAAAGCGATCCTTGAGGGCGCGCTCGAACGCATCCACCTCATAGATCCCCTTGCCGATGAACGAGCCTTCGCCGAACAAGTCTTGGTACACATCGGAAACGGCGCGCGTATAGGGATCGATGCCGGGATCGCTCCCGTTGAGTCGCGCGTAGCGTGACCGGTTCGTGCCCGGCAGGCTCACGGCGACGCGTGGCTGCAGGATGCCGTATCCTTCGCAGACACGCTGTTTGTGTTCGTCGTACCGCGCACGGTTCAACGGGTGCGCCATCGTGCCCACAAACTGCCACGCTGCATCGCGCGGCAGTTGTGTGTCCGTGTCAAGGGTGATCACGTACTTGACGGCCGACAGCACGGCCGTCTCACCGACGATGAGTGAGAAGCGATCCCGTGACCCGCCTCGCAGAAGCGAATTCAAATCCGCAAGCTTGCCTCGTTTGCGTTCGTAACCCATCCAGACCCGTTCTTCAGGGTTCCATCGGCGCGGGCGATGAAACAGAAAAAACGGTTCGCGTGTCGCCTCTCTGTACTTTTCATTCAGTTCTTCGATCCTCTTCTGGGCCAGCTGCAACAGAGGCTCATCTTCCGGAAGCGTTTCCTCTTGCGCGTCTCGGAAATCGGTCAACAGGGAGAAATACAGGTGTTCACCCCGATTGGCCAAGAACCGGACTTCGAGCGCCTCGGTCAGCTCCTCGATGTTTTCAACGCTGCTCAGCATAGTCGGAACCACAACCAGCGCGCGCGATTCTGAAGGGATGCCCTTGGAGAAGTCCATTCGCGGCAGCGCATGCGGCGTCACGAACACTGTCGCAAGCCAATTCACCAGCGCGACCGCCAGTTGACTTGTACAGATGAGGGACAGGAGACCGACCAGTGCGAGTAACCAACCCTCCTCATCCTCGGCATAGGCAAGTGCCAATACGCCGCCGGTGAAGACCCCCGTCATCAAGACGATCGTGCCGACATAGAGGAGCAACGGAAACCGGCCGCTCGTTCGCTGAAACGCCTCTGATGTGGAGAGGTGCACATCAGCCGTTCGTTCGAGCTGGGATACTCCCTTGTCGATCAGGTAGAACCCGACATGGGTTTCTCGGCCGTCGCCGCCCTGCCCACTCGCGCTCTGCTGCGCGAGATGGATCGCGTGGCGCGCCACTTCGCTTTCGGAAAGCCGGCTGCTCCTCGCCATTTTCTCCACCACATGGCGGTAGCGATCGCGGGTCGCAAAATCCATCTTGCCATAGGCGGCTGCGGGATCCTCACGTAGCGTCTGCTCGACCACGCTCATCGTCTCAACGAACTCGCGCCAGTCCATCGCGCCCAGAAACCGTAGACTGCCGATGCTGTTGCTGATAGAGACTTGGTCGACGGCCTGCTGCTGGTTTTCCGACTGCACCGACTGCTCAATCGTCAGGCCGGACTCGGAAAGCCGCTGCTCGATCCAGGTAAGCGGCAATGCCAAAGCGGGGCTCTGTCCCTGCAACCGGCGCGCGAACTCCGCCACGAACGCACTCGCCATCGGCGGGTTCGACCGCGCCATGTCCGCGATCACCAGAATCAGACTCTTCGGATCCTTCTCGGCGATGTCCATCATCTGATCCGCCCAATAGTCGGCGCGATTGCGGTCGATCCTATGGGCGGCGATGCGCGTGGCCGCGCGCCGGAGATTCTCGATTAGGGCCAGGCGGAGCATGATCGGGATGGCCCATAACTCGCCGAGTGTGAGAGCGGTGATCGTTTGGTAGGCGGCAACGAATCTACTGAGGCTTCCCGGATCGACTCGTCCATCGCCGTGGGAGATCGTTTCGAGTGCGATGTCGTACACGCGTGGAAGCCCGGACGTTGAGCCATCCAGTATGCGAGGCAACTCACGACTGTACCCTTTGGGCAAGTGTCTCATCGCCGTGCGAATCTGCTCTTCGATGAGATAGAAATTATCGAGCAGCCATTCCCCCGCCGGCGTAATCCGACGGGTTGCCTTCGCCGCCTCTGCCAACAGATCGCGGACTCCGATCAGGACGCCTTCATTCTCAGCCAACCTGCTGAGAAGCTGGTCCGGAGCCTGTCCCGGACTCAACTGGTGCAGGCCGGCCAGAGTCTTGCCGTGTTGCTCCATTTGATCGGCGCTGAACAGTTCCGAACGCAACGGAGGCTCGCCGCCGGCGTACTGTTCCGCTAAGTCGTTGTCGGGGAAGCTTGCCCTGAAATTGAGCAAACTTCCGAGATCGATCTTGCTGCTGACCTTCATATGCGATATCTCTTTCTTTGAGGCAAGGTCTCGCGAGCTAATGTACAACCAGTGTGACGGCGGTCGATGACCTTTCTTCGGCGTTTCTTGCTAAGGGCAACAGTCGGTTCGAGACGGAAGCCTTAACACCAACGTGTGCGTCGTTGTACGATGCGATACAGAAGATCGAGCGCCGGCGAGTAGATTGGAATGGGCAGCGCCTGCACCGTTGCCTTGGACCGTTGGTCCTGACGAAACGTGCTCAGCGGTAAATTCACGCCAAACCGTCAACCGCCCAACATTCCTCGCTCGCCGTGACCCGATGTGAGGGGAAGCCTTGACCCTGTACCTGACACATCGGAGGGGTGATCCACCTCGCAACTATAACCATCCAGCCGCGCAAAATCTTCAATCAAATCTATCCAACTAGACGGAAGATTGTCTGGTCAAAATTGCTCAGTGTGGAGAATCCAGACAGCTCGCTCTCGGCCAGGCTGGAATCACTGGAACTCATGGAATCTCGCGGAAAAAAATTTACGCATGGAGAGCGGTATTGGGAGGGAGGGTATCGTGCAGGCAGACGTCGATCGCGCGAACATGTTGTACGGGCACTGATCGCCCCCCCCCACGACGTGGTAGTGACTGGAGCATCCACATCCTTGTACAATGGACACTTGGCTTAAGCAGATCGTGACCGCCACCCTCACTACGCACGATAGCAACCGACTAATGGCTCAACACATTTCCGGCGAAAAAGAGACCAGCACCATGAAGCCGACAGTGATCGTGGCCGATGACCATCGCCTTGTTGCAGAAGGTGTCATGAAGATCCTAGAGAAGGACTACACCGTGGTTGCATCACCCGCGGACGGACCCGCTTTCATCGTAGCGGTCGAGAAGTTTCACCCTGACCTCGCGCTGGTGGATATTTCGCTCCCCCTATTGAATGGGCTGGATGCTTGCCGCCACGTGAAGACCACCTGCCCCAAAGTTAAAATTATCATCCTGACGATGCATTCGGAACAGCACTTCGTGAACGAAGCCTATCGTATCGGAATCGAGGGCTACGTGTTAAAGACTTCCGTTGCCGATGAGCTGCTGTTCGCGGCGAAGGAAGTACTGAGAGGCGGCGCGTACATCTCGCCTGTCCTCGCCCCAACTCGAGCCGGCCAGGCCTTGAAACCCTCGACGAAGCCCCCGAGGCAACCGGAAAGCGTCCCGACCGTACGGTTGAGCTTTCGACAGAGGGAAGTCTTGCAATTGGTCGCAGAAGGCAAATCCAATAAGGAAATCGCCTTTGCAATCGACGTCACGGTGAAGACCGTTGAATTTCACAAGGCCAGAATCTCGAAGGAGCTCGGCGTCCGCACCACGGCCGAACTGACGAAACAAGCCATCACCCTCGGGCTCATTGCCCAACCTGAATCGGTTCAGACCCAACACCTCCACCCCAACTAGTCGAGTTCCCTTCACCGAAACGTGGGATCCTTGGGCCTCAGAGCTCGGTCAGTCCCTGTGCCAATGCAAATTTGGTGAGACCGGAAGCGTTCTTGAGGCCGAGTTTTTCCATAATCCCCGCCTTGTGAAACTCCACCGTTCTGACAGAGATACCCATCCTCTTGCTGATCGCCTTGACAGAAAGACCATTGGCAAGCATTTGCACGACCTCACGTTGCCGCACAGTCAATTGCGCGTGGAAGCCTTCGGGACGAGTCCACGGCTGCTCGATCGCTTCACGGATATCTGCCGCGATATCAGGAGACAGGTACCGGCGGTCGCTCATCACTGTGCGGACGGCAGACAGTAACTCGGACGAAGCGGATTGTTTGAGGAGGTACCCATTCGCCCCTCTTCGAAAACCTTCGCTGACATAGAACGGCTCGCACAACATCGTCACGAAAATGATTTTCACGCGGGGAAGCCGCCGTTTGAGCAATGGGAGGAGGTCGAGTCCGTTCATGTCGGGCATCGAAACATCCAGCAACACGATGTCCGGGGCTAAGCCTGGGGCCTTCGCAAGAAGTTCCCTCCCGCTATGAGCCGTGCCGACAATCACCGCGTCGGCGGCGAGCAATTGCCGAAACCCTTCCACCACCAAGGGATGATCGTCGGCAATGAAAACTCGCGGTTCAGACATGTCCGCACCTGACGTTGAAATACCGGCTCACAGCCTGTCGAGGGACGCTTCACGCTTCACCACCGGCTGGAGCGATGTGTGAATGATGGCATACAACTCCGTTCCGATAGTCTCCTTCGACAGGAAGGCCGCAGCCCCGGCATCCAACATGGATTGGGCGATGTGGGGATCGGTTTGGACGGACAATCCGATCACCACGGTCGATGGGCGCGCTTGCATAATCCGCCTGGTGGATTCTGCCCCATTCCAACCCGGCATGTGCATGTCCATGAGGACGACATCGGGCTGCAACGAGCAGGCGAGCTGAAGCGCTTCCTCTCCCGTCGAAGCCTCCCCGACCACCGCCAAGTCGGCATACTGGGCCAATATGCTGCGTAAACCTTCTCGAACCATTTCATGATCGTCGACGATCATCACCCGTACCGGAGCGACGGCATCCGCCTCGCCGTGAGTGGGGGCCGCCGAGACCGGCTCGCGGGGTCGTGGAATTGCCGCATGCGCTAAGGGAGGTCGCCCCTCCACTGCGGCCACTCGGCCCTCGACGAGTTCGCCTGACCTTGCCCAAAGCAGTTGCAGCGACACAACCGTGCCCTTGCCCGGTTCGGATTGCAGGTTGAAGCTGCCGCCGAGGGCCATCATTCGTTCTCGAATACTCAGCAGACCGAACCGATCGTCGCTCAATTGCGACACATCGAAGCCGCACCCAGGATCCGACACGGTGATGGATAACAGGCTCAGATGATAGCTCAACCGTACAGATGCCCGATCGGTCTTTGCGTGCTTGAGGACATTGAACAATAATTCCCGTATCGAGTGGAACAACAGCACCGCTTCTGTCTCGGGAAGGGATAACTCCGGCGCATCGATTGAAACCTCGACCGCCAACATGTGCTGCCGGAGCAGCTGATCCCCAAGCCATTGAACGGCGGCGCTCAATCCCCGCTCATACAGCGCTTGAGGTGTCAGCTCCGACACCAGCGTCCGGGTGTAGTCGAGGGATTGGTGGAGCAACTGATCGACATCCTGCAACATCGCCCGTGCAGCTTCATCCTGATCTTGCCTCAGCAGCTGACCGATTTTCATGCGGGTCACGACAAGGAGCTGGGCCAAATAGTCGTGCAGCTCTGTGGCAAGCCGCCGCCGTTCCGTCTGTTCCGTTACCGTCAACTCTGTTGCGAGGGCACGGAGCCTGGAGTAGGACGTCGAGAGCTGCAGTGTCCGTTCCTTCACCTGCAATTCAAGCGAGTCCGCCAACCGGCGAAGCCGGTCTTCGATTAGCATCCGTTCGGAGAGTTCGCGAGCCAACGCTTGCTCGCGGTGCCGCAACAGCTCCTCGGCCTGCTTGCGCTCAGTGATGTCGAGATTCGTCCCCACCACCCATTCAGCCTGCCCAGCAGCGTTCATGCGGATCGTTTCAACCGCTTGGATGACGCGACATGCTCCATCGTCTCCGCGCCGGATGCGGAAGGTGCGGGAGCTGTGCCCGAGATCTCGAGCTGTGGTTTGCAAGATCGCCTCTTGATCGGGCAAGTCCTCCGGCAGCACGGCGTCGCTCCAGGTGGAGTATTGCACAATCCCGTCTGCAGTCGGAGCGATGCCATAGATCTGGAACACCGTGGCATCCCACCGTATCTGGTTGTCGAGAAGATTCCATTCCCAGATGCCGACACCCGTCGCCTCCCTGGCCAGCCGCATCCGCTCATCGCTCTCCCGCAACGCCTTCGTAGCTCGATTGCGCTCGGTGACGTCGCGCGCGATGCACACGATGCCGACGACTTCGTCGTCCACCACCGTCGGCGCGCCGCTGATGTAGAGTTCGCGGCACTCACCGGTGGGGAGAGTGAGGATCGTCTCCATCGAAAAAGACTGGCGCCGAAAAGCGGCGTGATACGCCTGCTCCAAGGCTCCTCGCTGATCGGGTGCGCACAGGTCCAGAAAGCGGATGGTCTTCAGCTCCTCAAGCGCGCGACCGGTGAGCCGGAGCGCGGTCGGATTGGCCGTTTCGAATCCTCCGTCGGCGCCAAGGGTAAAGATCCCATCGAGGCTGCCGTCGAAGAGGGACCGGTATCGCTCGCTGATGGTGATCTGGAGGGCCCCGGCCGCCGCCAGCGCTTCCGTACGTTCAGCCACGCGCTGTTCGAGCGTCTCATTCAGTTTGCGCAATTCCTCCTCGATCCTGCGGCGTTCGACCACTTCGTCGAGCAGGGCCCGATTGGCGATCCCGCACTGGCGGTTGCTCCAGTGCAGCTCGGCGAAGACGGCGACCTTCGAGCGGAGGATGGCCGCGTTCACCGGCTTGTGGAGGTAGTCCACCGCGCCGCTGCTGTAGCCTTCGAGCACATGCTGGTCTTCGCTATAGTAGGCAGTGAGAAAGATGATCGGCACCTGGGAGGTTTTCTTCCGCTCCTTGACCATCTGGGCCAGTTCGAAACCGGTCATGCCGGGCATCCGGATGTCCAGGATGAGGAGCGCGAATTCCTGCGAGACGAGCGCGTGCAATGCCTGGTCGGCTGATTCTGCCCGAACCAGCCGGTACCTGGGATCGTCGAGGATGGTTTCGAGCACGGTGAGATTTCTCGGTTCATCGTCCACGATCAGGATATTGACGGGATCGTCGTGAACGGCGGAGGCAGGCGCCACGGCAGCGGGGCGACCCTGGGGTGACGGGTCTTGCACCTGGCCGCCGGTCGATGGGGGGACTGTGCTCAAGCTCATGGGGTGACCTCTCTGTTTCTCAGACTTGTTCATCGGAACAGCCATCCACGCATCAGCGACAGGAGTTGGCCCGTATTGACCGGCTTGGCGATGTAGTCGCTTGCGCCGGCGTTGAGACACTTCTCACGGTCGCCTTTCATCGATTTCGCCGTGAGCGCAAGGATCGGAAGGGTCGCGTATTCGGGAATCTTGCGGATTTCGCGAATCGTCTCGTACCCGTCCATATCCGGCATCATGATGTCCATGAGCACGATGCTCAGGTCGGGCGTGCGCTGGATGATGTCGATCGCGCTAAGGCCATTGACGGCGCTGACCACGTCCATCTGCTCGTTTTCGAGCAGTGAAGTCAGGGCGAAAATATTGCGCGCATCGTCATCCACCACGAGGACCTTGCGCCCGCGCAGAGCTTCGTCGGGAGCGTGCGGTTGCGGCGTCCCGTTCAGCTTCAACGCGGCCTTGCGCACGGCGTCGGGGTCGGAGTAATGGAGCGGCAGGAAGAGGGTGAAGGTGCTGCCCTGTCCGTGGACGCTGGCGAGTGTGATTTCGCCGCCTAGCAGCACGGCCAGCTCGCGGCTGATGGCGAGGCAGAGCCCAGTGCCGCCGTATTTGCGGGACGTGCCGACGTCGGCCTGATGGAAGGCCTCGAAGATGAGCCGCTGCTTGTTCGTCGCGATGCCGATGCCTGAGTCCTCGACGGCGAAGGCGATGACCTGCCCGGCGTTGCTGAGTGCCGGGTGGTCCGTGCTCCAGCCTGACGTGGCCAGACCGACGCGCAGTTCGATGTGGCCGCGCTCGGTGAACTTGATGGCGTTGAAGACCAGGTTCTTAAGGATCTGCTCGAGGCGCTTCGGGTCGCTGCCCAGGGTGCGCGGCAGGTCGTCGGCGAAGACGACATTCAGCCGCAGTTGCTTCGTCTCGGCGAGGGGCCGGAAGGTCCGGTCGAGATAGTCGCGCAGCTTGGCGAAGGGAATTTCCTCGGGCTCGACGCTGACGGTGCCGGACGCGATTTTCGCGTGATCGAGAACGTCGGTGATGAGGTCGAGTAGGTCATTGCCGGAGGAGTTGATGAGCCAGGAGAACTCGACCTGCTTTTCCGTGAGGTTGCCCGCGGCGTTATCGGCGAGCAGCCGGCTGAAGATGAGGATGGAATTGAGCGGCGACCGCAGCTCGTGCGACATGTTCGCCAGAAACTCGGACTTGTAGCGCGAGATCAGCGTCAGCTCAACGGCTTTTTCCTCCAGCGCGAGCCGGGCCTGCTCCATCTCGGCGTTCTGCTCGACGAGCAGCCGCGCCTTCGTCCCCAGTTCCTCATTGGTCGTCTGGAGTTCGCGCTGATGGGATTGCAGCTGGACCGTGAGCTGCTTGCGCTCGGCGATTTCGGCCAGCAGCGCCATCTCGCCATTCTTGCGCTCGGTGATGTCGGCGCGGATGGCGACGAACTGGAGGGGTTTGCCCTCGGCGTCGAGGAACGGAACAAGGGTGGTGGCCACCCAGTAGAACGTGCCGTCCTTCGCCCGGTTCTTGATCTCGCCATGCCACACGCGCCCGCTGGTGATCGTCTCCCACAGGTCGCGGATGAAGGCTTTCGGGTGAAAACCTGAATTGATGATGCGGTGATCCTGGCCGAGCAGATCCTCGCGCGCATACTTCGAGATCGCGCAGAACTTGTCGTTCACGTAGGTGATCTTCCCGCGTGCGTCGGTGATGGCGACAATGGCGTGCTCATCCAGCGCGGCCTTGAAATCCTCCAGCGCCTTGTTGTTATCGGCGATCTGGCTCTCGGAGCGCCGGCGCTCGGTGGCTTCCCGTTGCAGGGCGTCCACTGTCCGGCTCAACTCGGTGGTGCGCTCGGCCACGCGCTGCTCCAGCTCGGCGTTGAGCAGGAGCACCTGCTCCTCGGCGCGGGCGCGCTCCAGCCGCTCGTAGATGCGGGCGGCCAGCTCGGTGAGCAGCTCCACGTCTTCCGGTGTCCACGCGGTCGGCACTCCACGCGACGCGTGCAGGATGAAACTCCACCGGCCCTTCGTCACCACGCCCACATTCACCACCGCGCGGATTCCCAGCGCCTCGAACTGCGCCACCTTCACCGCATCGCGTTCGTCCGCCCGCACGTCGCCGACGACCATCGTGTCCCCCGCGCCCAATGCCTGCCGCTCCTTCGCGCTGTGAAAGTCCGAAAGGCGATAGTCGCCCGCCAGATTGGGCGTCCCCGGCGCATGGTGATCGTGCAGCACCGTGCTTTCGTCCGCCTCCGCGCGGACTTCCGCCGCGCAGCAGTGCGCGAGTTCCAGATGCTCCGCGATCCGCTCGCACGTCATGCGCAAAAGGTCCGCGGCGGTGGCAAGCGGGGCGATGATCTTCTGCATGTCCGCCAGGAACATGAAGTTCCTCTCCCGGCGCTTGCGCTCGGAAATGTCGCGGACCGTGCCGGCACTGCCGCCACCGTGGCCCGAAGCCTCTGGAAGTTTCGTCTTCATCAGTTTGCAGAGAAGTTCGTGAACCGATGAATGGACGCGGCACCAGGCGGAGGCAGGAGCCACGGCAGCGGGCGATCCTGGGGTGACGGGTCTTGCACCTGGCCGCCGGCCGATATCGGGATGGTTTCAATCTTCATGGTGTGGCGCCTTTTTTCAGTCTCGTTCACCGGAACAGCCAGACCCGCATGAGCGACAAGAGCTGATCCGCATTAACCGGCTTGGCGATGTAGTCGCTCGCGCCGGCGGTGAGGCACTTCTCGCGGTCGCCTTTCATCGCTTTCGCCGTGAGCGCAAGGATCGGAAGGGTCGCGTATTCGGGAATCTTGCGGATTTCGCGAATCGTCTCGTACCCGTCCATATCCGGCATCATGATGTCCATGAGCACGATGCCCAGGCCGGACATGCGAGGGATGAGGTCGATGGCCTGGCGGCCATTGGTCGCACTCATCACCTCCATGTCCTGGTTCTCGAGCAGGGAGGTGAGGGCAAAGATGTTACGCGGGTCGTCGTCGACCACGAGCGCTTTGCGGCCGCGCAGAATTTCGTTGGATTCGTAAAGCCGCTTGAGGATGTTCTGCTTCTCGAGCGGCAGGCCGGCGACGATGCGGTGGAGGAAGAGCGCGGTCTCGTCCAGCAGCCGCTCGGGTGACTGGACATCTTTGAGGATGATGCTTTTGGACACGGATTTGAGCTGCCTCTCCTCCTCGACGGTCAGATCTGTGCCGGTGAAGACGACCACAGGCACCTCCTCCAGGTTCGTCTCGGATTGCATGATTTCCAGCAGTTCGTATCCCGTCATGTCCGGCAAGCGCAGGTCGAGCACGATGCAGTCGAACGATTTATTGCGCATCGCCTCCAGCGCCTCGCCGCCGGTCGAGACAGCCACGATCTCGATATCGGTACCGCCGAGCAACTCGACGATGGATCGACGTTCAATATCGTTGTCCTCCACGATCAGCAGCCGCTTCATGTCCGAAGTGACGAAGGCCTTGACCCGGTCGAACGCCGATTCCAGGCTACCGGTGGTGGACGCTTTGACGAGATAGGCGAAGGCGCCGTGCGAGAGGCCCAGATGGCGTTCTTCTTCTACACTGACTATCTGCACCGGAATGTGGCGGGTCTTCTGGTTGCGCTTGAGCTCACTGAGCACCGACCAGCCGAGCATGTCGGGGAGGCTGATATCGAGCGAGATGGCAGAGGGACCGTATTCCCAGGCGAGGGAAAGGCCCTGCGCGCCCTTGGTGGCGACGAGGCCCTTGAAACCCTTGTCGCGCGCCAGGCCCAGAAGGATGCGCGCATAGTGCGGATCGTCCTCGACGATGAGGAAGACGAGGTCGCCCTCCACGATCGCGTCGCGATCGTCATTGATGAACTCTTCGCGTACGATCGGCAGGACCGTGAACAACCTGTGCCGATCGACAGTCGCGCTGTCGGACGACAAGGCCTTCGCGCTGTCGGACGACAAGGCCTTCGCGCTGTCGGACGACAAGGCCTTCGCGCTGTCGAAACCTCTGTAGAGCAACGGCAGGAAGAGAGTGAACGTACTGCCTGTTCCGTAAACGCTCGTCAGTTTGATTTCACCGCCGAGCAGCGTGGCCAGCTCGCGGCTGATGGCGAGGCCGAGGCCCGTACCGCCATATTTGCGGGACGTGCCGGCATCGGCCTGTTGGAAGGCCTCGAAGATAATCCTCTGCTTCTCCAGCGGAATGCCGATGCCGGTATCCGTGACGGAGAAGGAGAGGACGTGTGGAGAGGTGGAAAGCACTGGGTGATCGACGGTCCAGCCCTTCACGGAAAAGTCGACATGAATCTCGACCTGCCCGGAAGCGGTGAACTTCATGGCGTTGGAAAGGAGATTTTTGAGGATTTGCAGGAGGCGCTTCGGGTCGGATTGCATGGATCGTGGCAGATCCTTATTGAACCAAATATGGAACGGCAGGTTCTTGGCCTCGGCCACATGCCTGAAGCTGCGGTCGATGATGTCGTCCAGAACGGCGAAGGATATCTCCTCGACCTCGACGGTAACGGTGCCGGACTCGATTTTGGAGAGATCGAGGATGTCGTTGATGAGGTTGAGGAGGTCGGTACCGGAGGAGTTGATGTTGCGGGAAAACTCGACCTGCTTCTCCGAGAGGTGACCTCCGGGGTTGACGGCGAGCTGCTGGCTGAGAATGAGGATGGAGTTGAGCGGCGTACGCAGCTCGTGCGACATGTTCGCGAGGAACTCGGACTTGTATTTCGAGGTGAGCGCCAACTCAGCAGCCTTTTCCTCGAGCGCCCGGCGAGCCTGCTCGACCTCGGCGTTCTTGCGCTCGACTTCGGCGTTTTGCTCGGCAAGCAACTTGGCCTTCAGGCCCAGCTCTTCATTGGTATTCTGAAGCTCCGACTGGCGGGACTGCAGTGCAACGGTCAGCTGCTGCGATTGCATGAGGAGGCCCTCGGTGCGCATCGTCGCTTCGATGGTATTGAAGACCGCGCCGATGCTCTGGGTGAGCAGATCGAGGAACGCGAGAGAGCCGGCATGGAAGTCCTGGAGTGAGGCCAGCTCGATGACCGCCTTAGTCTGACCTTCGAAGAGCACCGGCATCACCACGATGCTTATCCGCCCCGCCAGGCCGAGACTGGTTGAGATCGAGATGAAGTCCGATGGCACGTCGGTAAGCAGAATACGCTTCTTTTCCACTGCGCACTGGCCGACGAGGCCATGGCCGAGGCGAATCTCCTGTTTGATTTCCCAGTTCTCGCTCTGGGCATAGCTTGCAAGCAGCCTGAGTATCGGGCCGCCGGGGGCGCTGGCGAGATGGTAGATGGTGCCCTGATGGACCCCCACCAGCTGCGCCAATTCGCTGAGGAGCAACTGACCCACCGTGCCCAGTTCGCGATGCCCCTGAAGCATGCTGGTGAACCTGGCAAGGTTGGTCTTGAGCCAGTCTTGCTCGCGGTTACTCTCGGTCGTCTCGCGCAAGTTGGAAATCATCGTGTTGATGTTGTCCTTCAGCTCAGCTACCTCGCCGCGGGTCTCCACCTGGATGGAGCGTGTGAGGTCGCCCTTGGTGACGGCAGTGGCGACCTCGGCAATGGCGCGCACCTGTGTGGTGAGGTTGGCGGCAAGCAGGTTGACGTTGCCGGTGAGATCCTTCCACGTGCCGGCCGCGCCTGGGACGTTGGCCTGGCCGCCGAGCCGCCCTTCCACGCCGACTTCCCGCGCCACGTTCGTCACCTGGTCGGCGAAGGTTGCAAGCGTATCGGTCATGTTGTTGATGGTATCGGCGAGCGCCGCGACCTCGCCTTTGGCCTGTACGGTGAGGCGCTGGCCCAGGTTGCCGTTGGCCACGGCGGTCACCACTTTCACGATGCCGCGGACCTGTTCGGTGAGGTTGGAGGCCATGAAGTTCACGTTGTCGGTCAGATCCTTCCAGGTGCCGGCCACGCCGGGCACCGCCGCCTGGCCGCCCAGCTTGCCCTCCGTGCCGACCTCCCGCGCCACACGGCTCACCTCGCCGGCAAAGGCGTTGAGCTGATCCACCATCGTGTTGACGGTATTCTTCAACTCCAGAATTTCGCCCTTCACATCGACGGTGATCTTGCGGCTCAAATCGCCGCGCGCGACCGCGGTGGTCACGTCGGCGATGTTCCGAACCTGGCCGGTGAGGTTGTTCGCCATGAAGTTCACGTTGTCGGTCAGATCCTTCCAGGTGCCGGCCACGCCGGGCACCACCGCCTGCACCCCGAGCCGGCCCTCCGTGCCGACCTCCCGCGCCACGCGCGTCACTTCCGAGGCGAAGGAGCGAAGTTGATCGACCATCGTATTGATGGTTTCCTTGAGCTGCAAAATCTCGCCGCGCACATCGACGGTGATCTTTTTGGACAGGTCACCGTTGGCCACGGCGATGGTCACATCGGCGATATTGCGCACCTGCGCAGTGAGGTTGCCGGCCATCTGGTTGACCGAGTCGGTGAGATCCTTCCACACGCCCAACACTCCCTTGACTTGCGCCTGGCCTCCCAGTTTGCCTTCGGTGCCGACCTCACGCGCCACGCGGGTTACTTCCGACGTGAACACCGCGAGCTGCTTGATCATGGCATTGACCAGCCTTGCCGAGCGCAGAAACTCTCCCCTGAGCGGGAGCCCATCCACCTCGAGGTCCATGGATTGTCCAAGATCGCCATTGGCCACCGCGCCGATGGTGCGCGCGATTTCGGCCGTGGGCCGCACCAGATCGTCGATGAGCATGTTCAGCTGTTCGACTTTCTTTGTCCATCCACCGGTCGCCCCTGGCAGCGTTATGCGCTGCTTGAGGCGCCCCTCCTTGCCCACCAACTGGCTCACCCGCTCGATTTCCTTAGTGACGATCTCCTCTCGGGAGATCGTCTGATTGAACAGGAGCGCGATTTCCCCTTCCACCCCGTTCCAATCGTTCGGCAGCCGCGTCGAGAATGTTCCATCGCAGTACGCCCTTAGCGCCGAAAGAATCTTTCGCGCGCGCAGCGGTGGGATCTGCTCCTCGTAAACGGGCACGGCTTTCCGTCCGGCGGGTTTGCCATTGCCCAGCATGACAGCGGACGATGGCTTCTTACGGGACGAGACGGTCATAGTGTCATTCATGGATTAGTCCTTGTTTTAGAGAGACATGTGAAGAACCGCGCGCCATCGTTGACGCGCCGATGACCCTCCCCTGGGTATCCTTGAGGGGGAAGATAATCAATGAAATGTCGACCAGGCTCCCGTCCTTGCGCCGGCACACGATATTCCGTGGTGCCGTGGTGTTGCCCTGCTCGATCCACTCACGATGGTCCAGCCCCCCGTCCTTGCGATCCGACGGAATCAGGATCGAAGCCGGCCGGCCTACGGCTTCCTCCGGCGCATAGCCGAAGAGCCGCTGAGCCCCCCGGTTCCAACCGGCGATGACGCCGTCAAGGTCTTCATTGATGACTGCTTGATCCGACCACTCAACGATGGCGGCGAGCCTGGTCTGCAAGTGCTCCACTTCCTTGCGGTCCGTGACGTCCACAATAGACAGCAGGATCCGTTTCGTTTTGTTCTGATAATCGTCGATACGCCGGGCATTGAGCACCATGGTGCGGTGGCCCAGTGTCGAAAAATTGCTCTCGATCTGGAATTCATCGATCCCGGTGCGATGCAGCTGAATCTCCACCAACAGTTCGTGCAGGGACGGGATGTCCCATTGGCGATGCCGACTATAGGCACGATGGTGTCTGCCGCCGCTTCAGGTCGCAGGATCTTGGGCCGCGCGCGGCTGCCCGGTTCGTGGGTCTGCCCGGCAGACCGAGCCGGCTGAGACGCCGCGCGCTTCCCACCAGGGCGTTTCTTTCCTGGACGCTGTTGCTTTCGACTTGGCATGTTCAATCGCGGAAGACTGTCCTGGCCCTCGCTGAAGCGCCGAAGACGATGCTGTCACGTACAGGCATTACACTGCTTCTCGCGCGAGGCGCGGCTGCTGGACGAGGGACGGCAGACACCATGTCGGGAACGATACCCTAGAATGCGATCTTATTCTCCGCCGCGAGCGCAACGCAATAGCGCTGTCGCAACGCCCCGCTCTCGTTGTGGCCCCTTCCTCCGCGATCAACTCATACCTCACCGGGGCTGTTCGGAAGTAGCTGCATATTCAACGACTGGGCCGCTTTGCCTACTCGGGAAAACCCTAGTTTCTAGCCGGCGAACGCGGTTCGGCACGAAAGGAACAACGTCTCAATTTCTCCGAGCATGGCGGACACACTGTTTGAATCAGTTTGTACGAATCTGGCGGGATGCGGTAGAGGCTCAGATTAGGATCTCAACGACAGCCACTACTTGAAGCCGGCGCCAGGCGCGTCGCGAAATCGCCGAAGAGCGGAAAAAGCGGAACAGGCAAGATGGATGGCTACTTCGAGTCGCGCTTTTCCCGCCCGTCTCGCCCGTCTCGCTTGAGCATGGATCGGCGATTGCAACAGACGTGTTCACGACAGACCGAAACAGGCCAAGGTACGTCGATGCACCAACTAGGGGATTTGCTAGGACTGCGGCGGGCCTAATGATTGTAGGGTGCATCCATGCATCGTGTGCCGGACGCTTATGGCGAATACGATCGGATTCAAAACCGTTGCATCATGTTGCCACGCGCAGCCGGCCATTCGCCTCTCGCACGAATACGTTTGCTCTCACGAAAGGAGTTCCCATCATGACTACTAACTGTTCACTCTCAGCACGACCACCCCGGACCGCGACGAAGAGACCGCCTGGAGGGCTATACATAAACGCCGCGCCGGCCGAGCCGTTCAATTTTACGACCTTTTTCGAACGAGCCGGTGCCGGCAGATCGACTCTGCAGTGCCAGAAACTGCAGACGCTCTTTGTCCAAGGGGATGCGGCCAATGCCGTATTCTACATCCATACGGGTCGGGTCAAGCTTACGGTCGTCTCTCCACAAGGCAAAGAAGCCGTCGTCGCGATTTTTGGGAGAGGGGATTTTTTCGGTGAAACCTGCCTCGCCGGACAGGCGGTATGTTTGGCGACCGCCACCACCCTGGACACATCCACAATCGTGCGCATCGACAAGGGCGCCATGAACCGCACGCTCTACGGTGAGCCGGCATTCTTAGAGCTGTTCATGCGCCATCTCGTGGCCCGCAGCATACGCATCCAAGAGGACTTGATCGATCAGCTCTTTAATTCAGCCGAGAAGCGGCTGGCGCGAACGCTCCTGTTGCTGGCCGACTCTGAGCATCAAGCCGATCCGGAGCTAGCCATTGCCACGATCAGTCAGGAAACGCTGGCCGAGATGATCGGGACCACGCGGTCACGAGTGAGTTTCTTTTTGGGCAGGTTTAAGAAGCTCGGCTGCATTGAGTACCGCAATGGCTTGCATGTGCACAGATCCCTCCTCAATTCCGTCCTTGCGTCCTAGCCTATCCTGTTGCAAGGGTCGACCTTTCCTTGACAGGACCGAGAAGGAGTTGGTAGAAGGACCCGGCGCTAGGATGGGGGCGGACCCGGTCCGCACGGAAGGAATCGATTTGTGTCTGATGTATCTCCGCTGGAAGCGGAAGTGGCGAAACTCATTGTGCGGACACTCACTCTAAAGCTCGACCCCGCACAGATTCAGCCGGAGGAACCTCTTTTCGGTGACGGCCTGGGGCTTGATTCGATTGACGCGCTCGAACTCTCTCTTGCGATCTTTCAATCCTATGGACATCAGATACGTTCAGATGATCCAGACATTGTCGCCACCTTCGCCTCACTCCGTTCGCTCTGTCAGTCGATCGAGAAACATCGCATGAAATAGCGGCAGGTGGCTCTATGAACCGCGCCGCGTTGCTCGGCCTCTACCACGCTGACCGAGTATTGGCTTGGGAGAACGGCCGCTCGATGACCTATGGCCGATTTCTTTCCGATGTGGAAGCCCTAGCCGACCAGCTTCCTGAAAAACCTACGGTCATTAACCTGGCTGACGACCGCTATCGATTTCTGGTCGGATTTGCCGCTGCCTTGGTCCGAGGACAGACCACACTGCTTCCCCCTAGTCGCGCACCGGGCGCCTTGGCCCAGATTGCTCGAGAATATGGCAATAGCTATTGCCTGGTAGACGGCACTCAACACGTTGACCCACTCCCCTCCTATCAAATCCCGAAGGGTACAGGGAGTCCAACCGATACGGCGAAGGTTCCCCAAATCCCCATTGATCACCCGGCCATAGTGGCCTTTACGTCAGGCAGTACGGGAAGTCCTCATCCACATTTCAAAACCTGGGGCTCCCTCGTCGCAGTCGCTCGGAGCACGGGGGTCCGGCTTGGGATCAAGACTTCCGATCAGATGACCGTCGTGGCCACAGTTCCTCATCAGCACATGTACGGGCTCGAAGCCTCCATCATGCTTCCCATGCAACATGGAATGGCGTTCCATACGGGACGTCCGCTGTTTCCAGAGGATGTGCGGTCGGCGTTGGCGGAGGTACCATCGCCGCGCATGCTTGTCACCACGCCTTTACATATCCGGGCTTGTGTCACCACTCGCTCACGGCTGCCTCCCGTGGAGTGCATTGTCTCTGCGACGGCACCCCTTGCTAGCTCATTGGCGAAAGAAGCCGAAACCCTATTCCAAACCAGAGTCTATGAGGTGTACGGGTTCACGGAGGCCGGGAGTCTCGCCACAAGGCGGACTGTCGCCGAAGATACCTGGCAGGTGTTGGATGGTATCACGCTGCATCAGGAATCAGCCGGATGTTCTCTTCGAGCCCCGTACTTTCGTGAGCCGGTCTTCTTTCCCGATCTGGTGTCGCTGCAAGGGCCGCATCGGTTCGTCCTGCATGGACGTGGCACGGATCTGGTGAACATCGGTGGGCACCGGGGTTCCTTACGCGACCTGAGTCAGAAACTGAACGAGATCGAAGGTGTGCAGGATGGAGTGTTTTTTCTCCCGGATGAAACGGGAACCGCAGTCACACGGTTGATCGCCTTCGTGGTTGCGCCTGACAAAGCTGCCGAACACATTGTGTCGGCGCTTCGAACAGTCATCGATCCTGTGTTTCTTCCCCGACCGCTTTACCTGGTTCCCCACCTTCCCCGTAACGAAACCGGCAAGCTGACGAGAGAGGCCTTACGCGAACTGCTACACGGGCTTCAGAACAAGGAGCGGCATGGGACCTGAGCGCGTTATCACAATCGGTGCGGACCATCCATCATTGGCTGGGCACTTCCCCGGCCATCCTGTGGTCCCTGGCGTCGTGATGCTGGGAGAAATCATGAATGCCATCCGCGAAATGGTCGAACAACACATCGAGTTTGTGGGTATGCCGACGGCGAAATTCCTATCGCCCTTGAACCCTGGAGAGCCTCTCACCATCAGGCTGGACCAGCAGGGCGACAGCGCCGTGGAGTTCACCTGCACAGCCGGATCTCGAGTCATTGCCAACGGCTGCCTGCGATTTCACATCGTCCCCGATGATTCCACGGGTGATGCGTGACGGTGGGGTGGTTGCGCCGGCGCGAACGGGGCAGCCGAATCGCGTTACGATTCATGATCTGGATGGCGTTATCCGTAGGTCGTCCTGCTGCGCGCGCCTTGCTCTATCCGATCTGCGCCTATTATGTGCTATTTTCACGCCACGCATGCCGCGCCATCCAGCCCTATTTGATTCGAGCGCTGGAACGCCCAATCGGCCGGCGTGACCTCTATCGGCAGTATCATCGTTTCGCGGCGACGCTTCTTGATCGTGTCTATCTTCTCGCCGGACAAGGCAGCCGCTTCGATATCGATATACGGGGACTCGATGTGCTCAAGGACCGCGTGGCTCGCGGCAAGGGATGCATCCTGCTCGGGTCGCATCTGGGAAGCTTCGATATCGTGCGCGCCCTCGGGCTGACCCAGCAGGATGTCGAAATCAAAGTCCTGATGTACGAGCAACATACCCCGATACTCCGAGACCTCTTCCGCGAGCTGAACCCTGCGTTCGCCGATTCGGTGATACAGACCGGCACGCCGAATACCATGCTGCAAGTCAAGGAATGTCTGGACCGCGGAGGGATGGTGGGCATTCTCACGGATCGTCTCGTGAAACAGGATCAGACCACGTCCTGCATGTTCTTCGGCAAGCTTGCGCGATTCCCTGCCGGCACCATGTGGCTCGCGAGCATTTTACAGGTGCCGGTCGTCCTCTTTTTCGGGCTTTACCGTGGAGGCAACCGCTACGAGATCCATTTCGAGTTGTTCGCCGAGAAGATCGCGATCGACCGGGAGCATCGAGACCAGAAGGTTCAGCAATGGACCCAACGCTACGCCGACCGCCTGGAACATCACTGCCGCTTGGCGGCCGACAATTGGTTCAATTTTTATGACTTTTGGGAAGAGCACCAATAGTTGGCCGTTGAGACTGTCGGCCCTGTTCCTCATCTGGTTGTTCTTGCCTGGTCCTGCGCCGATGTCCCTGGCTCAGCTGTCGCCCCAATCTGATGGCGAGGCAGAATCACCTGACTGGAATGTGGACCAGCTCATTGAAAGCCTGGCCAGGAACCGGCAGGCGGAGGTACGGTTTGAAGAAACCGCATTTTCGAACCTGCTCACCCGACCGTTGAAAACCCACGGCATCTTGCGCTTTACTCCTCCGGATGGACTCGAGAAACATATCACCGCTCCCTATGACGAGCGCTACCTCGTTGAAGGCGATAGGGTCCTTTTCGAGGGCAAGACAAAAGGTACGAACAGAACCCTTTCATTGCACGACTACCCTGCCCTGCGGGCATTTATCGAAGCCTTTCGGTCCACGCTCGCCAATGATGTCGGCACCCTGAAGCGTTTCTATCGCGTGACACTGCAGGGTGAGCCACGACAATGGGTCTTGATGCTGCATCCCCTGGACAAATCCGTGCAGGAACTGGTGACGTCCATTCGATTCTCCGGAGAAAGGGAGCACGTCAGTAGCATTGAGGTCCTAGCCCCGAACGGAGATCGGTCTGTCATGTCGATCACGAAGGGCGCGCCGTGACCAGAAGATCCTGGGTCACACTGTTGATCTGGTGCATGGCGCTGGGGTTCACCGCGTGGTTCGCGGCCACGCATACACAGATAGAGACCGACCTCTCCCGCTTATTGCCGGAGGGCGCCTCACCGACAGAACGCCTGCTCCTCACGGAACTGCGAACAGGCGCGGCCGGACGGCTCATTCTCATCGCTCTGGAAGGAGCGGATGCCGATCTCTTGGCAGGAGCCAGCACACAGTTGGCAACCTGGATGCGCAACAGTGGTTCGTTCCACTATGTCGGCAATGGGGAACAAGCTTGGACAACAGAGGAACGGGAACGCCTCTTTCAGAATCGGTACGTGCTCAGTTCAGGCGTGCAGGATGTTACGTTCACCCGCGATCGACTCCGCAACTCCCTTGAGTTGCGGCTACACGACCTCACCTCTCCACTGTCACCGATGGTGAAGGAACTGATCCCTGCCGATCCCTCCGGCGAGTTCATGACAATCCTTCAAGCCTGGATGACCTGGACCGCTCCGGCGAGACACCGCGGAGTATGGTTCTCGTCGGACCTGCGGCGCGCATTGCTTCTTGCGGAGACGCATGCGGCAGGTTTCGATATGGAGTCCCAGGAACACCTGCAAGAACAATTGAGAGAGGCCTTCAGAGCGGTCGCCGGAACGTCCCCTGGCGCAGCGTCCGTTCGGTTGGCGATGACGGGGCCCGGCGTCATTGCCGTTGAGATGCAGAAAACCATCCAAGACGATGTGTGGCGGTTATCCTTGTGCGCGACGTTGCTGGTCACAACGTTGCTCTTCGTCAGCTATGGTTCAGTCTCCGTTCTTGCTCTCAGTTTTCTTCCCTTGGCAAGTGCGATCCTGGCCGGGATTATAGCCGTGAGTCTTGTGTTCGGATTCATCCACGGCATGACCTTGGCGTTTGGTATTACGTTGCTCGGCGTCGTGGACGATTATCCTATCCATCTGTTCAGCCATCTGACCAGAGAGAGCCGGGCGCCGGCCGTGATGAAAGAGATCTGGCCGACGATGCGCCTCGGAGTCGTGGCGACGGCTCTTGGGTTCTCTGCCCTACTCCTGAGCGGATTCCCTGGCCTGTCGCAATTGGGGCTGTTCGCGATGGTCGGCTTGTTCACCGCCGCATGCGTCACTCGTTGGCTTCTTCCCCACGTCGTTCCCGATGGATTTCACACGAGACGAGAAGGTCTACGTGTCGCACGGTGGGTCGATGCGCTGACGAGGGCGCGACTCGTAGTCCCGCTGATTGTGGTCATCGCCATCGGCTCCTTCATCTGGTCAGATACGCCACTATGGGAGCAGGACATTGCCAATCTGAGCCCGATCTCGCCGGAGCAGAAACAGCGGGATCAAGTCTTTCGTCATGAACTCGGGGTGCCGGATGTCCGGGACCTCATCGTGGTGGAGGGCTCAAGCGAAGAAGAAGCCCTCCAACGGAGTGAAGCGTTGGCGCTGGCGTTGGACCTACTCGTGAGAACAGGGGAACTGGCAGGATACGAGCTCGCTGCTCGCTATCTGCCCAGTCGCAAGACACAACAGGCGCGCCAGGCATCGGTGCCTGATCGCGAAACCTTAGAGCGGAATCTCACCTCGGCCATGAAGGGTTTGCCATTCAAGCCCGGTCTGTTTCAGCCCTTCCTGGACGCGGCAGGGAAGGCCAGAACGCAGGAGCCGGTCGACAGCCAGATGTTTCAAGGGACGTCGCTGGGGATCAAACTCGACTCGCTGCTGTTTATGCATGAGGGACGCTGGGCTGCGGTCGTCCCGTTACGTGGCGTCACCGACAGACAGAAGTTCCGGGAGCGTCTGATCCCGTGGGGTACACAACAAATTACCTATCTGGACCTGAAGGAAGAATCGAATCGAATGGTCAGCCTATACAGAAATGAAACGTTACGACTCTTGGGATGGGGGGTCCTGGCCATCGGTCTCGTGCTGCTTGCCGGGCTCCGCGCTCCCGTCACCGTCTTACGAGTGATGCTTCCGATCGGGAGCGCCATCGTGGTGGTCGCTGCCTCACTGCACGCGCTAGGTGAACGGTTTTCGCTGTTCCATATCGCGTCATTTCTGTTAGTCATCGGTCTCGGATTGGACTATGCATTGTTCTTCAACCGGAGAGATGGCACAGAGGCGGAACGAGGACGCACCGTCTATGGCCTGGTCGTATGCAGCACGAC
>ENA-ORBV01000844-ORBV01000844.1-microbial-mat-metagenome-genome-assembly--contig:-NODE-844-length-69765-cov-56.666815_pt1 | contig 69765 bp, 58 predicted proteins | sample MGYA00237777_ERZ505514 | MGnify/ENA primary metagenome ERZ505514 (study PRJEB26160, sample SAMN06269048) | microbial mat metagenome | isolation source: Oligotrophic lake microbial mat | place...
GCTCGTCGGTGCGCATCGAAACGCGTCGTCGCGCGAAAGGCCGTCCTGACGAGCCGCGAGCGAAGCGACCGGCGGATGCTCATCGACGTCGCAGCATCCGGCTTCGCGCCTCCGGGCTGTACTTGGTGGCTGTCCCCATTTTTTCACGAGAGATGCCACGGTCCGATCGGCTCGGACCACGGATCGCAGTCGCCCCCCGCGACATGGGCCCAGTGCCACGTCTTGATCCAGCCGCATTTGGCCAGCACCGGCTCGCCGCAGGTTGGACAGGTCCCCTTGGCGCTTGGTGATGGTTGCACGTTGCTGCCGTTGACCGAGGCGAACAGCATCCGCACGCCTCCGCTGCTCCCGTTGTCAGGCAGGTGGGTCACTGGACCGATTATCGCCGTAACCCGAGCCCGGAAGCAGCGTTCCGGTCCACGCGAGGCGTCCCGCCGTCGGTGTGCGTCCGCGCGCCGTCGAGCCCCGTCGCCTCCGCTCTACTTGAACGGAACGGTGCAACCGCGCTGACCTTCTGGTGAACGCAGAACGCCCGCGAGGCAACTCGTGGGCGTTCGCTTTTGACCGCGAGTCTTCTTCAGGGTTCATGGTCGGGCAAGCCGAGGGTGGCATGCAGCGTGCGGCGATACACCCCCTCGAACATTTGGCCGAGCTGGTGCTCGGCGGTCCAAGGGGGGACGCCAGCCAACGCCGTGAAGGGGATGCCACTCGGGACAGCCACCGGTATTCACGCGCTCCTCGCTCTGCAGCCGCACAATCCATCGCTTGGCCATGACGATCCTCCATGATCGCGGGCGCAATGCTCGTGAGGAAGATTCGGCAGCGAATCACGATCATCCGCAGAATCGGGTGCAATGCTGCATCAGGTTCGCTCGTCGCCCTTGGCGTGCGCCATGAGGGGGTAGACCACGCCGGCGAGCTCAGCCCCGACGAGGGGGGCGACCCAGAAGAGCCAGAGTTGGCCCATCGCCGCGACGCCGGCGAAGAGAGCGGGAGCTGTGCTGCGCGCGGGGTTTACCGAGAGGTTGGTGACCGGGATGCCGATGAGGTGGATGAGGGTCAGGCCGAGTCCGATGGCGATGGGTGCGAAGCCGGCGGGCGCCCGCTTGTCGGTGGCGCCGAGGATGATGAGGAGGAAGAAGCAGGTGAGCACGATCTCGGCGACGAGCGCGGCGAACATGGTGTAGCCGCCGGGCGAGCGTTCGCCGAAGCCGTTGCTCGCGAAGCCGCTGGCGACGGCGTCGAAGCCGTCCTGGCCCGAGGCGATGACATAGAGGACCGCGGCACCGGCGATGCCACCAACGAGCTGGGCGATGACGTAGGCGGGGAGTTCACGCGCGGGGAAGCGTTTGACGACGACGAGCCCGAGCGAGACGGCGGGGTTGAGGTGGCAGCCCGAGATGTGGCCGATGGCGTAAGCCATGGTCATGACGGTGAGGCCGAAGGCGAGCGCAACGCCGGCGAAGCCAATGCCGAGGTTGATGGGCGACGCCGAATCGGTCAGGAACAGCGCGGCGAGGACGGCCGAGCTGCAGCCTCCGAAGACGAGCCAGAAGGTTCCGAAGGCTTCGGCGAGAGCGCGGTTCATGAGTTTCATCGGGTGATCTCCTGTGGCCGTGTTCCCGCGATCGAACATCGGGAGCCGGCCGGCTGCGAGCGTGCACAGGCCTGCTGGCCTTTCCTTGGTACGCAGCCCGGAATCTATCTGAGTCTTACGGCGGCTGCCCGCCGCTGATTGGGCCGTCCGGAGCGGAGGGCCTGGCAGCAGCGATGGTCTCGGGCACCGGCGGGCGGTGACCCGGCGACGAGTGCGGTCGGACTGTCTTGTAGTGCTTGCGAGCGCGGCGCAGGGGCGTCGGGAGACCAGTGCGCCCCCCCGATTGGCTGTGACGCACACGGCACAATCAGATCTCTCTGTTTGAAACGGTTCCGATCGGGGAGCTTTGATGACGCTTCAGAGACCGTTGACCAGTGCCTCTGAATCACGGACAGTCCGGCAGATGAACAGCTTGCACGACCTGACAATCAAAGCCGGTCGACTTGAGGTCATCTGCGTACGCAACAGCGACGGAGTACGTTGCGTCCAGCACTCCTTGAACGGTTCGGTGAACCTTCACCGAACCACTGGTGAACGCAGAACTCCCGCGAGGTGACGCCCGGGCGTTCGCGTGTGTCCGCGAGATCTTCTCGGGGTTCCGACCCGGGCGTCGCGACCAGAGACTCGGGGCGAGCTTCTCGGGCGACGCCCAGCCGGGCCGATGGGGCGGCCGCGAGGCGAAGGTGTCAGCGTTTCTCGGGCGACGTCGATTCGTGGACGCGTAGGAGTCTCTGCAAACACCCGAAACGCGTTGTGGACGCGGCGCACTTTCGCGGAGGACGCCCCCCCCACTTTCGTGGAGACATCGCGGACTCGCCACCGACTTCCGCAGTTCGATCGTCTATCGTGCGAGCCCCATGAGTTTTCGGCGGAAACTTCGCTCTCAGCAGCACCATGCAGCCCATCAGGGCGCTCGCGTGCATGCGCCTCCGCCGGAGCACCCGCTCATTCCGCAGGGTGAACCGGAACTCATCGCCGAACCCACGGCACTCACCTCCTTTCTCGAGCATCTCCGGGAGATGGGCACGTTCGCTTTCGACACCGAGTTCATAGGTGAAAGCAACTACCAGCCTCGGACCTGTCTCATCCAACTCGCCACGTCCCGGCGGGTGGCGCTGGTCGACCCGCTTCGGCTCGGCGACGTGACCGAGGTCTGGGAGGTCGTGGGCGATCCGTCGGTGACCACGATCGTCCATGCCGGTGCCTCCGACCTTTCTCCGGTGCGCCGACATCTCGGCCGCGATCCTGCCAACCTCATCGATGTGCAGGTGGCCGCGGGATTCGCTGGAATGCCCTATCCCTCCTCGTTGGCAAATCTGGTCGAGCGGTTCGCCGGACACGGTCTCGCAAAGGGCCACACCTTCACCGACTGGGACGCGCGACCGCTCAGCGCATCGCAACTTCTCTACGCCGCGGACGACGTGCGCTTCCTGCCGCTGGTGTGGGACGTGCTGCGCGAGGAACTCGTTGGTCGCGGGCGGGTTCGCTGGGCAGAGGTCGAGTCGAATGGGCGACTGGATGATCCGCACGTCTTCGATCCGGTGGCGCAGGCGCGACGGGCCGCGCGCGGCTACGAGTTGAACAGCTCCCAGGAGACTCTGCTCCGGGCGCTGTGCATCGCTCGCGACGCCATCGCCCGCCAGGAGAACCTCCCCCACCGAACCACGATCCCCGACGGCTCGCTGCTCGAGATTCTGCGAGATCTGCCGCAGACGCGGCTTCAACTCGTCGACGTGCGCGGAATGCCTCGGCCAATCGTGGCCCGACATGGCGACATGCTGCTCAAGGTGCTGGCCGACAATCCCACCGAGCGGACCACCTGGTTCACCGGCGGGAAGCGCCATGACCACGACTCCGGAACTCGGGCTGTGGTGGACGCCATGCTGGCCGAGTCGCTGCGGGCCTGCGAGGAACTCGGGATTGCCCACATGCTCGCCGTCACCCGCGCTGAACTGACCCGCTACGCGGCCCGCTCGAGGAACCTTCGCGCCGAGGGCATCGAGCCGCCTCCGCTCTTCGCGGAGCCGAACTGGCGACGCGAGGCATTCGGCGGACGAATCGAGAGCGCCGCCCAGATCACACCTGCTCAGCCGGGGCTCGAGCTCGGGTGACCGATGAGTTGAGGCGCGATCAGTTCGCTCGTCGCTTCACGGCGGGCAGCAGTACGGCGCAGCGCACGGTCGGCGCGTTCTCGTCAAATGGCCGTGGCAGACCACAGCGCGGACAGATCCCGCGCTTCACCCGCAGCCTCGAGTGGGGAAGGGTCTCAGTCATGAAGAGGGACCCAAGGTAAGTCGCAATAATGATTGAGACCGGAACCCACGATCAGTCTCTTCGAGCGACCGGGGCCGATTCGTTTTTCCATACCTGACACCAGCCCCGGAAGGAGTTACGCATGTCACGGACAGATTTCTGTCGCGGGGCTGTCGTTCGCTTGTTCCGTATCGGAGCACTCGCCGCGGCCATGGGAGCACTCGCACTCGCGCTCGCAGCCGGTGCCGGACCGCCGATCGATCCTGGACGGTTCGACCACGGATCGTGGAGCGATCTCGCTGGCGGCATGTCGGGGCCGAACCTCTTTCAAGTGAGCGTTCGGGCCTTGGCCTCATTTGACGACGGATGGGGAGACGGACCGGTGCTCTATGCCGGGGGCTACTTCACATCCGCAGGCGGGGTCGACGCACAGTCGCTGGCGCGCTGGGACGGTCGGGCGTGGCAGAGTCTTGGCGAGGTCGTGTTCAACACATCCCCGGGGCTGGTCGAGTCGATGGTCGTCTGGGCCCGACCCAACGACACGCCGGTTCTGGTCGTCGGAGGCAGTTTCACCAGTGTTGACGGAGTGCCTGCGAAGAGCGTCGCCATGTGGGACGGTGCGGCCTGGTCCGCGATGGGTGACGGACTCGCATTTGGCAGCAACGTGGTCACCGACCTTTCGGTCTTCGATGATGGGACGGGGCCCGCGGTGCACGCGGTGGGCAGCTTTGTCGCCAGTGGCCGCACGGTGGTCGGCCCCGGCGTCGCCCGGTTCGACGGTCGGGCGTGGTCGTCGGTCGGTCCGCAGATCACAGGTGATCCGCTGACACCGCGGATTGCATTCTTCGATCCGGGAGACGGAGCGGGCACGCGTCTGGTGGTAGGCGGAACCAATCTCAAGTCGAATCGCGAGCCGCTGGGCGGCCTGGCCTGGCTTGATGGGCGGCGCGGTTGGACGCCACTGCCCGGGGTTCTCGTTGGCGCCACTGACGGCTTCGTCAACGATCTCGACAGCGCGGTCTGGCAAGGTCGCTCGACGCTCTTCGCGGCGGGCGGGCTCTATCTCGATGGCATGTCGGGGCGTGTTCCCGTGGTGGCGTTGAGCGACGGCGCGTGGACTCGACCGGGCGGCGGAGTGGCCGACCGCGAAGCCTCGATGGTCACGGGGATCTCGGTGGAGGTGCTCGCCGACGGCGACGAGCCTGCGGTCTACCTGGGAGGCCTCTTCGATATCGCTGGCGGAACACCCGTCCGCGGCGTGGCCCGTTGGAACGGAGCGTTCTGGCTGCCGCTGGCGGAAGGGATCTCATCGTCCGCGCCGGCCTCAACCGATGCGCAGTCCGACGCACTCCTGGGGGGACCGACAGCGCCGCTGGCCTTCGCACTTGATCCGACGGCCGACGGGTCCCAGGTCATCGTCGCTGGTCGGTTTCGATACGCCGGGGCCACGCCGGCGATAGGCATCGCTGCCTTCACCCCGCCGCTCGATCCTCGGCCCGGCCCCTTCGTGCATCGGGCCGCCCTCGAGATCGAGGTACTCGATGCTCCTGGAGAGTCGGCGCTCCGCTTCCGCGAGGACGACGCAACCGGGACCTATGTGCTGGCGACAAAGACGCGACTGATGACCGATGCTGGCGAGGTGGTGCTTGAGTCGCCTCTTGAAGGAGCCGCGGTCCAGATCGCCGACGCGAATCTGGATGGTGTGGTCTCCGGGCTCCTGACCTTCGGGCCTTCGTCCAATCTGGGCTTTCGATTCGATCGTGGAACCGGCCAATGGACCATCGCCGAGGGCGACGAAGGGCCCTGCAAAATCTGCGGGGCCAATGCCGTCGCTCCGAATGGGCTTGTCGTCGGCAGCACCTACGACGCGGCGCTCGGCGGCACTGTGGCGTTCATCGCCGACGCGGAGTCCGTCGAGGTCATCGCTTCGCCGCCGGGTGTCTCGATCGTCAGACCAAGCGATGTCAACGACGACGGTCTCGTGATCGGCCGCGCGTTTCTGTCGGGGGTCGGGTACAGGCCGTTTCTCGGCTTGGGATCAGCATTGCAGGTGCTTTCGACGCCGGAGGACGCCAGCAGTGTCCGAGCGATTCGAATCGCGCCGAATGGACTGATCCTGGGCAACGCCAAGTTCGCGGCGGTCTCATCCGAGCTCGCCCTGTCGTGGGCGCCCGATGGCACGACGTATGAGTTCCTGCTCCCCCTCGAACCGACAGGAGGGACCGTCGCCTTCGACGTCGGTCCCGGTTCAATCGTGATCGGCACGGCGCGGGCCGGTGGCGCCGTGCATGCGGTGCGCTGGATCGACGGCACGCCGCAGCCGCTACGCCCGCTTGTTCCCTGGACCGACGCCTGGCGCCTCGGGTCCGTCAAAGCGATCGCCCTCACTGGACGTCTCGCCGGCGAGTGGCGATTCGGGGCGCTGGAGCCTGACGGAACCTCGGGCATCGAATCGCGCCTCGCCCTGTTTCGCGACTGCACTGCCCCGACGGGTGACATCGACGGCGACGGGCAGATCGACGCGTACGACCTCGGCCTGGTACTGGTCGAGTTCGGCCGCACCGACTCCGTCGCCGACCTCGACGGCGACGGCACGGTCGATGGCGCGGATCTCGGCGCCGTCCTCGCACACTGGACCGAGGAGTAGGTCCGACGACGCCGCGTGAATTCAGGCGCCGCCCGCAGTTTCGACGGCCGATTCGGTTCTCTCCACTTCCCATCACCCGGAACAACGACATGGATCGCGATCAACTCGTTCGATGGTGGGACGAAGCCTTCAGCGAGGGCGTCTGGTGGGCGCCATGGCGACTCGCCCTTGAAGGGCTGACGGCCGAGGAGGCGGCATGGCAGCCCGCCGCCGAGCGCCATTCCATCTGGCAACTGGTCAATCACCTGATCTTCTGGCACGACTACTTCGCACATCGGATCGAAGAAGGTCAGCCCTTTGCCGAGCAGGAGGTCGCTCGACTCAACTGGAAGCCTGTTCCCGACCCGACCGAAGCGTTCTGGAGCGCAACTCGCGAGCGCTTCGCCGAGAGCCACGCGCGGGTGCGGGCGCTGCTGGCCGATCCGCGGACACCCCCGCCGCCCACGTCCCAGCTCGATCTTCGGTATCTGCTCTTTCACGACAGCTATCACATCGGTCAGGTGATGTACGTGGGCGCGGTGCTCGGGAAGCAGGCGCTCGAGGCGTGAGCGGGTCGCGCGAGCCCATGGGTCTGCTGCCATTGAAAAGGAACCCGCGCACGATCGCGCGGGTTCCTTGATGGCATTGATTGCCGACCACGCGCCGAGCGGCGACGTGGTCGTCAGTCCGTACGACTCACGCCCGGCGACGACGGGCACCGGCGAAGCCGGCGAGCCCGAGCAGGGCGAAGGCGGCGGGCCCGGGAACGGCCTTGTCGACGCCGTGCAGCGTGATCTTGATGTTGTCGAGGGTCATGCTGGAGCCCCCGAAGCTGTACCCGTTGCCGATGCCGACCACGGCCGACTGGTTGGAGTAGACCACCGAGGCGCCGGATCCCGTGCCGACATAGTTCCCCGAAGCACCGTTGTTCGGGAAGCCGACGATCGTGCCAAGGTAGTCCGACGCGCCGTTGACGAAGACGTCGTAGCCGCCCCACTGCAGGTCGTCGACGGTGACGCCGGTGTCCTGAACCCACGAACCGCCCGCGGCGCCGGAGTAGCTCAGCGTGACGCTGATTCCAGTGAGCGTTCCGACCAGGTTGGTCGTCGTGACGGTGATTCCGGCGCCACCAGCGAGGACCTGCGGTCCTTCGATGCTGACGACCAGATCGGCCTGCGCGGCAGTGGCGGCGACAAGCAGCGAACCCACGGCGATCAGTGCATGCTTCTTCATTTGAGTGAGCTTCCCTTCATCCCAAGAGTCATAACGAACGGTCATGCAGCCCCCGCGAACTCCGGCGTGGTCACCAAGGTCAGGATGACGGGTCGCGGCGAGTGCGTTCCACACGGTGTGGCACACCATCGCTCGATGCCGTCATCGAGCTGCTCGGAGTCGACACGACTCCGATCAATGTCACGAAGACATGCAGCACGGTTCGCGGCGCGACCAGCGACTGTTCCGAGGAACTCGATGCGCCGCTCGTTGCGTGTCACTCGCAACGACGTCTCATGAGGTCGAGAACTCCGACGAGCCCTTTGAAGGTGTGATGGACATCCGATGCATTCGATGCTGTGCGGCGTCCCCTTCGTCATGGACCGTCCTGAAGGTCCCTTCAGCGACGTTGGGAACGCGTGAACGCCGCGGGCGTTATCAGAGCCAGCGCCTCGCCTCGCGAACGCATCGCGAACGCATCGCGAACGCATCGCGAACGGACTGACGCGCTCCTCGCCACAGCATCCATGACCGTTCCTGAGCTGCCACTGCCAGGACCCGTCACGCAGCACGACCCGTCACGCGCCACGAAGCCGAAGCGCTGTGCGCGCTGCGCAGTAGGATGCAGCCAACATGACTCCAACGGTCCTGGTGATCCTGCTCTGCCTGTTCGCCGGCCTGGCCGCGCTGATTGGAGTCGGCGTCCAGGCGCTGCGGCACGGCGAGCGATGGATGTGGGGATGGCTGCTCCTGCCCGCTGGCGCCATCATGATGCTGGGCGGCTTCGCTCCCGCATCGATTGGCCTCGCCGAAGGAGCGTGGACCGGCAGCAGCGTCGGACTCTGGTGTGCGCTTGCAGTCGGCACCGTCGGTGTCGCCTTCCAGGTTCTGGGCTGGCGGGCGGTGCTGCGACCACCGCTCGGCGCCGGACACTGCCTTGCCTGCGGATACGACCTCGCGGGGCTGGAGCGCTGTCCGGAATGCGGCACGGGGCGCGAGGAGCAAGGCCACGCCGCCAGCGACTGAGTCGCCCCCGCGGCGGTTCGCGACCGGGCTTGATTGAATTCGCGCGCTCGCCGGAATTCGCCAACCGCGGCGCGGCTCGAGCGACTCTCATGCATCGATGTCCCGGTCTGTCGACACCATCCACGAGGAGATCCTCGTCCTTGCCGTTCAGGCGGGAGAGGTCGCCGCGCTTGAAACCCTTGTGCGGAAGTGGTTGCCGATCATCCGCCGCCATTCCTGTCGCATGACCGGCGACGCCGTTGGGGCGGAGGATGTCGCCCAGGAGGCGCTGCTGGCGCTGGTCAGCACCCTGAGCCGCCTGGATGATCCAACCAGCGCCCGTGCCTTCATGCTCCGCCTCGTGACTCACAAGGCGGCCGATTGGATCAGGCGCCGCCAGCGCGATCGCGCGCTCACGAGAACGATTCGAGACCGTCAACCTCGGGCCCACTCGATCGACTCTGTGCGGACGGACGAGACCATCGACAGAGCAGCGCTGATCCGGGCCGCGTGCCAGCAGCTCCCTCCCGACCTCCGGGCCGTGGTGAGCCTGTACTACGGCGAGAGTCTCGCCGTCGCGGAGATCGCCCTGACCCTTGGCGTTCCATCCGGCACCGTCAAGTCGCGGCTGCACGATGCCCGCGAACAACTGAGACCACTTCTCGAAAGGACCCGATGATGAAGACCTTTGACGACGATCTTCGCAACGCACTGCATGAAGGCCCCGACGATCCCTCGCTGCGCACCGCCGGGGAAGAGGGCATGATCCAGCAGATCAGCGCCACGTTCCGTGGGCGGATGCGGTCGTGGGTTCTGCTTACGTGGTTCGCGACCCTCTTCTGGACCGCCGTCTGCGTCTGGGCCGCGATTGCATTCTTCCAGTCGACGGAGACCCGCGACTGGATCATGTACGCCTGCATCTTCCTCTTCGGCGGAATGGCGGTCGCGATGCTGAAGCTCTGGTACCTGATGGAGCTCAATCGCAACACCCACACCCGGGAGATCAAGCGGGTGGAGCTCCAACTCGCCCGGCTGGCGCAGTCGCGAAGTCTCTGAGTCAGCGCGGCAGGAGTCTGATCTCGTGTTCCACGAGAGTCACGCCGCGGGCGTCCTTGACGACCTCCTCCACCGTGGTCATGTCATTGGGATGGCGGCGCTCCCAGTCGCTGAGGGCCACTTGAATACGTGCCAAAGAACAGCTTGACCGTCAGCCTGTCGCCGCTATTCTTGCATCGTGACGCAAGTGAACAAGCAACGACCAGCCACGCCCAAGCTGGCCGCCCGCTGCTGCGGGCCAATCGACGAGCTGCTCGATCCCGAGCTCTTCAAGGCTCTCGGCGATCCGACCCGGAGCACGCTTGTCGCCTGTCTTGCCAAGTGCGGCCGGCCGTGCTCGGTGACCGAGGTGGCGGAATGCTGCGCAGTCGACCTTTCGGTCGTGTCGAGGCATCTCGCCCTGATGGCGCGGGCTGGTGTCCTCGAGTCAGTCAAGGAAGGTCGCACGGTCCACTATCGCGTGCGATTCGAGGCGCTGGTCATCACCTTGCGCAAGCTCGCCGACGCCTTCGAGTCGTGCTGCCCCGAGGCAGCGGGCCGCGGGCGCGGGAGGAAGTGCTGCGGGCTCGGCTCCGGCGCATGAGCACCTCAATGAGCTCCAATCCCAGAGAACACAGGAACACCATGAGCAACGCATCCAACGCATCCAACGCATCCAACACACCCAACACACCCTCGACCATCTCCTCCCCCGACAGCGCCCCCAGGCGATCGTGCTGCGGCGATGACTGTTGCACCCCGGGTTCAGTCGCGCTTCCAGTTGCGGCGGCCGCGACTCCCGTCGTCGCCGACGAGGTGCGCTCGCAGGTTCGCGCCGGGTACGCCCAGATCGCCGAAGCGGGCTCATGGAACGCGACGAAGCGTGCCGACTCGAGCGACGCTTCGAGTTGCTGCGGTGGTGGCGGCTGCTGCGGACCGGCGACCTTCTCTCCCGAGCAGCTCGCCGCGGCCATTGGGTACTCGCAGGGCGAACTGGCCTCCGCTCCCGAGTCGGCGAACATGGGGCTCTCGTGCGGCAACCCCACCGCAGTCGCCTCGCTTCGCCGAGGCGAAGTCGTTCTCGATCTGGGCTCGGGTGGCGGCTTCGACTGCTTCGTGGCAGGACCCAAGGTCGGGGCGACCGGTCGCGTGATCGGCGTCGACATGACGCCCGAGATGGTGACCAAGGCTCGACGCAACACCGAGATCTATCGAGAGCGCGTGGGCCTCGACAACGTCGAGTTCCGGCTGGGCGAGATCGAGCATCTCCCGGTCGCCGACGCGAGTGTCGACGTGGTCATCTCCAACTGCGTGCTCAATCTCTCTCCCGACAAGGCCAGCGTCTGGCGCGAGATCGCCCGAGTGTTGAAGCCGGGTGGACGGGTCGCGGTCTCCGATCTGGCGCTCCTCCGCCCGCTCCCGGAGGCGGTGCTTCAGGACGTCGAAGCACTCGTTGGGTGCGTGGCCGGCGCGGTGCTGGTCGAGGAGACGCGGCGCATGGCGGTCGATGCGGGATTGACCGATCTCGCACTCGCCTCGAAGCCCGAGTACATCGACGCCATGACCAACTGGGAGGATCCGCTCTATCGCCGCATCGTCGAGAGTCTTCCCGCAGGATCGACGCCGAGCGACTTCCTCACCAGCCTCGACCTCACCGCGCGGAAGCCCAGTCCCTGACCGAGCGCTCGCTGCGACTGGTCGGGGCCCGGCTCCAATCGCGCCGCCGGGCCCTCGGCGAAACCGAGGCCAATCCGGCTCAAGCGGCGCGGGAGTGCGAACAGCTCCGCAAAGCTCCTGAGAGCGGCCCCGCCAACCCGCTTGATCCCGTGCGGGCCGAGACCGCGGTGAGCTCGGTCGATGCCCGCCGGGCGCGACCGCGAGCCGAGATCGCCGTCGGCGACGAGGAAGTGAGCGTCTGCCCACTGCCAGCGCCCTTCGCGAGGGATATAGATTCGTCGCCGCGTCACGCCCCGCGGGAAGACCCGGGCGCTGATCCGCCCGCGGTCCGAACGACTCAGCACTTCGTCCGATGAGGACAACGCAGAACGGGCGTCCGGTCAGGCCTCCTGGGAGCGAAGCAATGGACTGGACGCCCGGTTGTTGTACTGCGTTGTCGCCGTCGCGAGCCCGGCGGGCGGACGTTGCATCCCATGCAAGGCCTGCACAGTGCCTTGGACCATTGGCCCAACCACGCAACCTCAAATGCGAGGATCCCCGTTCGAGCAGAGCCCGAACGGGGATCCTGCGTGGTCAGTGTCATCAGCCTGTCGCCGATCTTCGCCTCTCCACAATCGGACCACATCGCCGGAAGGACGGAGCCGGCTCGTCGCCATCACTGCCGAGTCGGAGTCCGAGTGGTGTCGCGATTGCCATCGCGATAGAAGTCACGGACCTGAGTGTCGAAGGTCGCGTTGCCGGTCCGCGGCCAGTTCTTCTTGTCGAAGCCCGGCGCGTCCTTGAGGCGGTCCTTGTCCACCGCCAGACGGCAGGTGCCGTCGCTCTGATGAGTCAGGGCCTCGAGGGGCACCGCGAAGAACTTGTCGTTGAAGCCGAGGAATCCACCGAAGGAAAGGACCGCGTAGGCGATTCGACCGGTGCTGGGATCGATGGCCAGATCCTCGATCTCGCCGATGTTCTCGTCAGCCGTGTTCTCCACATTGCGACCGAACATCTCGGATGCCTTCATCGCTTCCCAACGCATCGCACCGCCGCTCTGCTGGTCGCCATACGGCTGGCGGCTGTAGTACGTGGCGAGCGACTGACGGAACTGGGTGTCGTTCCAGTCGCGCGGCCAGGTCGCCCGAGCGAAGGACGGGGCCCCGCGGAGGCGCTGACGATCGAGCCCTTCGATGGTGGCATGCTCGCCGTCGCAGCGGAGGGCGCTCCAGGGAACGGCGAAGTAGCTGTCGTTGACTTCGTCGAGCTCGACGATCGCGTAGGCGATCCGTCGGTTGGTGGTGTCGAGGGCCAGATCGTGGATCCTCCCGACCTTCTCGCCACCGCTGACGATGACCTTCTTGCCAACCACTTCCGTGCCCTTGACGATTGCAGTCGCCACTGCATGCCGGTCGCCGTCGGTGCCGGCGCTGCCGCCGAACACTTCGAGCACCCGGGCGTTCCTGGCGTCGACGCACACCGTGGACATCTGGCCCGCGGAGTCGAGGACGCTCACGTCGACGACGGGCATGTCGCGCTCGAGACGGCTCCGCGCCTCGACCGCCGTGCCCTTGACGTGCCCCTCGGCAGCAGCGATCACGCGATCGAGGGTGATGTTGTTCTCGCGCATCGCATCGGCGACGCGGCGCATGTCCGCGAGGTTGGCAGAGCTGCCGCCGTTGCGGATAGCGGTCTTGTGATTCGAGTCGGTGTCGCGAGCGACTTCGCGATCGCGATTCCGAGGCGGATCCTGCGACGGGGTCGGCACGATCGCCGCGGCGACGCCACTGAAGGCGAGGACTGCCGCAGCACTGACTGTCCGCTGGACTCGGTTCGATCCCATGATGGTGTGCATGATGTGCATGGTGTGCTTGTGCATATGTCTGCCTCCTGGAGGTGTGAAACAGCGAAACTGAAGAACCGACGCTTTCGGTACGGGGTGTCGGGACGGAGAGACGCCGAAACGTCTCGCTACTCCGGCCAATCACCTGATCATGATGCAGTTCGCGGTTCGCCCGGTCTGTAGGGCAATCGACCGATTCACCTCAGAATGCAGGCAAGGCGGACGCCCTATCACAACGGCGCTCACACGACCGATGTACCGCTGCGATCGAAGGAGAAGAGGGCCGCGTCGGGATGATCTCCATCGTTGATCAGCCCTTCGATGACGTCCGCCGCAATCACCGAGAAGGTGATGCCGTTTCCTCCGTACCCCAGCGCGAACAGAGCCCGAGGAAACGCGGGGTTGGCGCCGATCAGTGGAAGCGTGTCGCGGGTCTCGCCGAAGACTCCGGACCATGAGAAGGCGACCTCGAACTCGATTCCCGGCAGCACCTTTCGCAGCGCCCGATCGAGCCACGCCGTCTTCCGTTGCAGCGTGCGGCGAGTCTCCTCGGGTCCCAGCCGCGGTGTGTCGCCACCGCCGATGATGAGTCGGCCATCGGGGGTCGAGCGGAAATAGAGGTACGGCCGCGCGGTCTCCCACATGAGCGGGAGCTTCCGGGCCGGTGACCTGGCGCCGAGCGGGTCGGTCACCATCGCGTAGGTGGTGCGAAGCTGGGTGAGCCGTGGCCGCATGAAATCGAGCGTTTCGTAGCCGGTGGCGAAGATGACCCGCCGGGCCACGACCGTCGCGCCGCGGTCGGTGTGGAGCTTCACGCCACCACGATTCACGGAGTAGCGCAGCACGGTGGTTCGATCGTGGACGCGGGCACCGTTCTCGATGGCCCGCCCCAGGAGGCCGTGAGTGAATGCGTACGGATCGATCTGGGCGGCATCGCGGGTCAAGAGCGCTCCGTCGCGGTCGAACCCGTACTTCCGCCGCACTTCCGGCCCGCTGAGGAGCCGAGTGGCGAAGCCGTGAGCGCGGCGGATGGTGTGCTCTCGCGCCAGACCGGGCAGGTGGGCGGAGCGACTGGCGAGCTTGATGCTGGGACGGCGTGAGAATCCACAGTCGCACTTCAGCGACCCCGCAGTCTTCTCGATCGACCGGATCGACTCCAGGCCAAGGGAGTAGATGCGGGCCGCCGACTCCGCGCCGATGCGACGAGCCAGCAACCACAGGGGCGTGTCGACCTCGTACTGGAGAAGCGCGGTGCTCGCGGCGGTCGATCCTTCACCGATGCTGCGCTGATCGATCACCACCACGGCCTGCCCACTCCGGGCGAGGCGATCCGCCAGCAGCGCGCCGGTGATGCCACCGCCAACGATGGCCAGATCGCATCTGGCCTCGCGGAGCAGCGGTGGGTAGTCCCCAAGAATGCCGTTCTTGAGGAGCCACCACGGATGCCCTGTTCGCAGTTGCACGGAGTTTCGCACTTTCGAGAAGGCTCGACGCGGACCACCGCGCGGTCAGCACTGTCGCCAGAAGACCCTCACGATTGCCGATGCGACTCCCGCCCGACCTGCGCTCCGCCACGACCGCGAGCGGTGCCCGCAGTTTCTCGAGTGCTCTCGTCCTGCACCACCTTCGTCCCCAAGGCAAGCAGCATCGGCGCCGCCAGCAGCAGTCCATACGCGGTGAGGGCGAAGGCCCCGACGACGATGAGCTCACGCTGGTTGCGGAACAGGAGCGCGCAGACGATCAGGGCCACGAGCAGCACGACTCCGCCGATGACCGCTCCCCAGCGCATCGCTCGCTTCCCCCCTCGGTTCGCGCCGACCGCCGCAGCCTCGTGATCGGTCCGCGGATCAGCGCCGGGGAGCTCGACGACCGAGGCATCGTCAGTGAGTTCATTGGCCAGCGGATGCGGATGGATGGCCCCGACGGCGCGATCGAGGTCGTGGTCGTGGTCGGCTTCGTCGCGCGGCGTCTCGAGTGATGATTCCGCTGGCATGGGGCACGCTCCGTGAAGACGTTGTGAGGACGTTGGCCGAAGGCGTTCGCCGAGGAGGACCTTCGCGCCGCCTCCTGGTCGCGATGACCCAGCGCATCAGGACGTCGCATGGCCCAATCGCACGAACGCGCCCGACTGTACTTCGAGGCTCGCTCACGCCTGATGAGGCATCCACCTTGTTCGTCGACTCTCGCCTTCGGAGAACGCACTCGAGCGGCCGCACGCAGTCTGGCGATCCCCGCACGTTCCGGATCACGCTCGCCGTTCTCGCGAGCCACTGCGCGAACCACCGCCCGATGCATCGCCAGAGGTTGCTGGCGAGGTTCGTGCGGCTGCCCTAATGGCGACGGGAGTCCCCCTCGATACGGTGTCGATCATTTGCGGATCGGCACTCGATTCGCGACCACCCAAAGGAGCATCTCATGTCTCAGATGAGCAACCGATACGACCGTCAGCAGCAGGACGACGCCTCCCGCAACCATGGTCTGCGCGATGACCGCAGGCCCGCCTATCGCCCCGAGGGGGGGAACTTCGACGGTGGCGAGGATCGCTACTCGCCCAATCGCGGGAACTCTTCCGAGGATGCCCGCGGGGGCAACTATGGTTCGCCGTGGAGCGAGGATGGTCGTGATTCGCGTCGGTCGACTTCGGATGATCGACGTACCGCGGGCCAGTCCTCGGGCCAGTACGACACGCGCGGCAGCGAGCGCGGTGAGACGCGGCGAAGCTCGAATGCCTACGAGGGCAGCTCTGGTGGATACACCGGCGAGCGCGAGACCGGTGGATATCCCGGATACGCCGATGAGGCCTGGCGCTCGTTCGAGGGCAACCGGGAACAGCGGAACCCGGAACAGCGCAACCCGGAACAGCGCAACTCGGAACAGCGCAACCCTGAACAGCAGGGTTACGACGAGAGCCGTCTGCCGCGGAGCCAGAGCTCGTACGGTCGCGACCGCTCGATGGGCGAGAACGGTGGCCGTGGCGGATACGGCGGCGGCGGTCGCAGCGACTCGGGCTACGGCAGCTCGATGGGCCGCAGCGATTCGCGTTCCGGCGGCGGAGCCCAGTACGGCGGATCGCAGTACAGCGGCGGATCGCAGTACGGAAACACCACCGGCCAAGGCGACTCTCGCTACAGCGGCGATGCCGGCTGGAGCTCCAAGTACGGCGGCGCGTCCGAGTTGAACAACGCCCGGTACGGCGGCGCAACCGACTGGAGCGAACAGCGCGGCCAGTCGGGCGGTTCCCAGTGGGGCAGCTCCCAGTCGGGAGCCGCGGGCACGCGCGGCAAGGCCCCCAAGGGCTACAGCCGTTCAGATGATCGAGTCCGCGAAGACGTCTGCGAACGGCTCATGGACGCGCACCACCTTGATCTGAGCGAGGTGGAGATCGGCTGCACCAAGGGTGAAGTCACCTTGAGCGGCACGGTGAGCTGCCGCAAGCACAAGTCGGCGATCGAGGAGATCGCCGAGGGCGTGTCGGGTGTCAACGACATCGACAATCAGATTCGAGTGAAGCGTTCCAACGAAGCCGATCGCTCAGGCATGACTGGCAAGAGCGGCTCCGACTCGGCCTCGACTTCGACCGGCATGTCCGCGACTTCCGGCCAGGGCGGGTCGCAATCGTCGGCTCAGGGACGAAGCGGGAACGACAACAGGAGTGGCTCGGTGTCCTCTTCTTCGACGTTGGCTGGAGGGGCCAAGCGCGAAGGGTGAGGTTTGAGTTTCTCGGGCTCCCCTGGAAGCCCGGGTGATTCGATGCCCGGGCTTCGCTCCCATCGGCGACGGCAGCACTGTGCTGCCGTCGCCGTTTCTGGATTGCGCAGCGGAGCGCCCAGCCCCCGGCTGGCACCCGGCCGACGTTCAGTCTCTCCACTTGTCGATCACCAGCGAGCTGCGCATGTGCAGGAACGTGGTGGATTGCGTGACGGTCGGCGCGTCCTCGCCACCCGTGCTGAGGATTGACATCAGCGGCTTCTCCTCGAAGAGAGGGACATATGCCCACTTCCAGATCTCGGTTCCATCGTTCAGGGAGGCGCGCCCGGTCGGCTCTCCAAAGACCGCGAGCACCCAATCGCTGGTCGTCTCGCCGACATCGACGCGTTCGAAGAGGGCTTCGGAGATGTAGACGCCCGAGTACTCGACCCGCGGCCCCTGCATCTGCACCTGCATCTGAATCGGCCCTTCGACCCGCATCACGCCCTCCATCTTCATCTGGCCGTCGAGCTCCATCGCGCTCTTGAGATTGAGCGTGTCGCTGCACCCCGCGGCGCTCCCGGCACAGAGGAGGAGCGTGACAACTCGTGCGGGGAGACTCGCACTCCGACCTCGGGGTTGGCCGGCGGTGCGGGGACGGACGCCGGGGCCGTGGAAGGAGACCGTGCGATCGACGGGGCGAGAGTGTTGCATCGTGCCACGCTACCGATCGAGCGACTCGCAGCGATGAGGAGATCACCCGATCCTGAGACGGCCATGAACGATCCCACATGGGGCTCGCCACGCCTGTGTTTCGGACAGCGGCATCCCCGCCGGGCGAATCGGGTGAACACCCACGCGAACCACTGCATCTGGCTTCATATGTTCACCCTCGGCGTGAGCACCTCTGCCCCGCCTTCCACATCAAGCACCTCAGCTCAGGCGGATCTGACCATGCCTCTCAACACCCTCCACGATCTTCTGGTTCACGAACTCAGGGACCTTCTCAGCGCGGAGAAGCAGCTCGTCAAGGCACTGCCGAAGATGGCCAAGGCCGCGAGCAGCGACGAGCTTCGTTCCGCCATCACCGGGCATCTCGAGCAGACTCGAGTCCATGTCACCCGTCTCGAGCAGTCCTTCGAAAGTCTGGGCCTGAGCGCCCGGGGCGCCAAGTGCGACGCCATGGCCGGACTCCTGGAGGAAGCCTCCGGACTGCTCGCGGAGGAAGCCGCTCCCGAGGTGCTGGACGCCGCCATCATCGGAAGCGCACAGCGCGTCGAGCACTACGAGATGGCTGCGTACGGATGCGCCAGGGCCTACGCCGAACGACTCGGCGAGACCGATGTTGCAGCCCTGCTGGCCACGACGCTGGAGGAGGAGTCCGATGCGAACGATCTCCTCAATCAGATTGCTCTGGCCTCGGTGAACGAACTCGCGGCCGCCGCGGGTTCCAGCCACGAGTGAGTGCAGCGTCGGTGGCCTCCGTCGAGACGGGGGCCACCGACCGTTCATCCGCTGCCGACCAGAGCGTGGATCACCCGCGTGATCTCTTCCAGTTGAACCTGCGTGGCCAGGAATGCCTCAGCGCCGGCGAGTTTCGCTCGGCGCTGCGTGGCGTCGTCGTCGTATCCACTGAAGGTGATCACCCGGGCCAGAGGCGCGATGCGCTTCAGTTCCGCAATTGCCTCGAACGGATCGAGTCCGGGCATGGTGAGATCGCCGAGCACCACCTGGGTCGCACCTTCCCGAATCGTCGTGAGCATCGCCTCGGCATCGGTCACGTGACCGACGCAGGCGATGCCGTCACTCGCCCGCAGAAGGTGCTCGAGGGCGGAGCCCGGATCGTCGCTGTCGACGACGACCAGAACGCGGATTCGATCGCTCACGGTGGCATCAACCATTGGTTCCGTTCTCGCTTCTCCGGCACGCCCCGCCCGCGAGTCGGGCGGCGATCTGCACCAGATCGGTCGGTTCGACGGGCTTGGCCACGAAGGCGTCGTAGCCCGCGGAGATCGCCCGCTGCTGATCCTCGCTTCGAGCCAGCGCGGACACAGCGATGGCGGGAGTGATGGCGCGGGCCGTCTCCATCATCGCTCGAGTCCCCTTCCAGTCGCCGTACTTCCTGGATGAACTCCAGGCCATCGCGTCCCGGCATGCCGATATCCGAGATCACAATCATCGGCCGCCGCTGTGCGAACTCGCTCAGGGCCTCGTCGACCGACGACGCGGTGTGAACCCGCGCCTCGCGATCCGCCAGGAGTCGGCGGAGCAGCTCTCGGGCATCGTCGTCGTCGTCGACCACAAGGGTCTCGACGCCACCGAGGCGCGGATCTTTATCGTCGGTGCCGCCCAATACCCCGTCGAACTGAGGGCGAGCGGCGCGGATTGGAAGCTCGACGGTGAACGTGGCCCCTCGGCCCGGTCCGTCGCTCTCGGCCCGGACCGTCCCGCCGTGCAGCTCGGTCACGTGCGTGACGATTGCCAACCCCAGATCAAGCCCGCCCTGACGGCGGGTGGTTGATCCATCGGCCTGACGGAATCGGCGGCGGACCTCAGCACGCAGCTCGGCAATTCGCGCCACCTGATCTGAATTGCCGCTCAAGGCCGTGCCCAGTCGATCGACCGCAGGATCGACGAGCTTGATCGCCTGCGAGTACCGCTCCGACCGGCTGACCCCGCCCTCGATGATGATCTCGATCACTTCGGTCTCGACCGTGCCGAGGGCGGTCAGGACGCCGCCGATGGCTCGCAGCGAGCGGGTGGCACGGTCGACTTCGCCGCTGGTCTAGGAGAGCCGGGGAAGACGGGAGGGCGGGGGGATGCCGATGTACAGCATTGCGCCGATCTACAGCAGCCCACCGATTGCGATGAAGAAGACGGCGTTTCAGGCGGCCGGCAGGCGGGCACTGACCTTCACTGGGTTTGCTCGATCCCGAACGGACGCGTCGGAGGGCGAGCCGAAGAATGTCGGCGGGGCTGGAGCGGTCCCTTTATGGAAGAGTAAACGGTTCGTGACCGCTTCCCTCTATAAGGCGACCGCCTCAATAGGTATCCTTGGACTCGGCTTTGGGTCATCACCCCATGCACGCGACGGGGTCACCGCCTCATACTCTCCAGTCTGTGAGCAACCCGATCAAAATCCTCTGCGTCGACGACCACGACTTCATCGCTGGGGGCTTGGCTGCGCGCATGGCCAGCGAGCCCGATCTCAACTACGTGGGTCGTCTGGAGTCTGCCGCACATCTCTCGGACGCCATTCAGCGACTTCGACCGGATGTCGTTCTGCTTGACCTCGAGATGCCAGGACCACCCCCGCTCGAGGCCATGACCGACGCCCTGCGCAACCACCCCAACGTGGCCGTGATCGTGCTGAGCGGACACGTCCGCGATGCCAGCATCCGTGGCGCACTCGACGGTGGGGCGTCGGGGTACTTCTCGAAGTCCGATGCCACGAAGCTGATATTCGACGGAATCCGACGCGTGGCCGAGGGCGGCACCGCCTTCGGGTCGGATGTCGCGGAACGACTCGAAAGCCAGGCCGGGACGACTCGGGTCGAGACCCGATTCGACACCCTGAGTCCCCGCGAGGTGGAAGTCCTCCGACTGGTCGGCCGGGGAATGTCCCGCGCCGACATCGCCAGGGCCCTCTGTCGAAGTCACAAGACCATCGACGCCCATCACACGGCGATCATGCGAAAGCTCGACATTCACGATCGCGCCGAGCTGACCCGCTACGCCATCCGCGAAGGATTGGTCGAGCCCTGAATCGCGAGCCGGTGCTCGCGATTGTGAGTCCATGGACGCTGGCTCCGCCCGCCAGTGCATTCAGGCGAGTGCCTCATGGGATCGGCCGGGGGCTCCCAGTAGCCTCATGATGTTGAAGGTGGGCGTCACCGAACGGTCGAAGACGCCGCGCCACACGAATCGCCGGGCCTCCATCGACGGCTCGGGTCACAGGGAACAACGCCATGAACTGTCATCCTCTCGAGTCGGATCTGCGTCACACTTCCACCACCAATCCCGGCTGGCGTGCGGGACTGGCGGCGGTCGCGTTCGTGATCGCAGCGATGGCCATCTCCGGTTGCAACACGGTGGAGGGCGCCGGCAAGGATGTCGAGAGTGTCGGCGAGGCCGTTCAGGACGCCGCCGACTGACCCCGACTGACGAATGCTGGATGGGCCCACGCTTTTGGCATGCCGCGCAATACGGCTTTTCCGGACTGGGAGAGAGACCATCCACGACCGGTCGGGCGAGTGCGGGGGTGTAGTCGCTGTGCAGTTTCGCGACGCCGCTCCCCGCACCTCGCTCCGATTGGGATGGCGGGCAATCTCGATAGACTCGCCAGCGAGTACCTCGTCTGCGAGTCCGGACGGATCATGATGCCCACCCAAGAGTCGCCGTCCAACCGGCGACGCGCCACAGCCTCGTCCTCCATCCCGACGCCGCCGGCCGATCCCGACTCGCGCGGGGCGCTGTCGACTGGCCCGTCGACCGGTTCGCCGACGCGTGGGGTGCCGGACCCTCCAGCCTCACCGCCCTCCGCAGTGACCTCTCCTCCACCGGTCGCAGCCGAGCGCGATTGCGGTCTGCGCCATGAGGTCGCCAACATCGTGCTCGCCCTGCGGCTCCATCTGGATGTCCTGGAAGGCAAGATTTCGGCCGATCGAAGCCCTTCAAGCAACGACGACCTGGCGACATTGCGGGCCATCGTCGACCGCTTGTCGCGCCTCGCCCAAGCCTCCGACGAGGCGGGTTGAGGGTTGCTCGGCCTGGGAATGGGGAGTTCGCCCAATCGAGCCGGACCGAGCGGACGAGTATTGTCGAACTCATGAACAACGCAAGCCCCACCGCCGACCTCGAGGCCGTCAAGAAGGACCTCAGCGCCCTCCGCGAGGACCTGGCCACGCTCTCTCGATCAATCCTGAGGAAAGGCGCCCGCACCGCGCGGGACGCCAGGACCTCCGTCGAAGAGTCGGTGACCAAGGCCGCCGACGAGGTTGACCACTTCGTCGAGGAGCGACCCTACACGACGATCGCGATGGCCTTTGTCGCAGGCCTTTTCGCCGCTGCGCTCGTCCGACGACTGTGAAGGAACGAGGGCTACTCCATGGGATTTCTGGTGAACCTGCTTCTGCGTGCCAGTGACCTGATCGAAGCCGAAGTCCGTTACGCTCGCCGCGCCGCCCATGACGTCGTGGCTTCGACGCTTCTGCTCACTGCCGCGATGCTGGTGGGGCTGCTGGCGCTTTCGGCGCTGGCCGGAGCGCTGTTGTCCGCGCTGATGGAGGTCATGTCGACGGCTGCCGCACTCGCCTTGATCGGAGCGATGCTGGCGGTGATCGCGGCGGTGGTCTTCGCCATCGCCCGCACCATGACCGGACGGACCGGACGGACCGGACGGACCGCACGGACCGGACGCGGCGGCCGGTAGCCGATTCCTCGAGTGAGTCCGAACTCGCCTCCGAGTCACGTCGGGGACATCTTTCAATCCCGCCTTCCTCTCTTGCGGCATGCGAGCCACTCGCTCGGTCGATCGAATGGACCCTTCTCCCCCCGCCTCCGACCGTGCTCCCGGCCGCGATCGCCCCGACAGAGGGGAGATCCCACGTGCAGCGGGGCGACCGATGTCAGTTGCGGGCGCCGCTCCGACCGCCGGCGTCTCCCAGCGATCCGACGCGGGCCGGCTGGTTCGGCTCCTCACCATCGTGATCGTGATTGCCGTACTCGCTCTTGCCCGCGAGCTCTTGATACCGGTTGCGCTCGCGGTTCTCGTTGCGTTCATCCTGGGACCGGTTGTCGAGCGGTTGCAGCGGGTCGGAGTGCCCCGGGCGCTGGCCGTGGTCATCTCGATGATGGGCGCTGTTGCGGTGGTGGTGACCATCGCCGCCGTGGTCGCGATCCAGTTCGTCGATCTCGCCGGACAGCTCCCCGAGTACCGCGGAACCATCCGTAGCAAACTCGAGCGAATCGGCACCGAAGCGGACGGGTGGCTCGGTCGCGCCCGCTCGGGGCTGGACGCCCTCGAGGACGAGGTGCGCGACGCAACCTCCGATGATCCCGATGAGCTGACGGTGGCTGGCAACGGCTCGGGATCATCCGACGCGGTGCCCGAGCAATTGCGGTCGGGGGAGCCCGTGTCGCCGGGCGAAGTTGCCCCTCCCGCTGCGCCCTCGAACTCCGAACCCGTCCGCGTGATGGTGGTCGAGAAGGATCGCCCCGTCTCAATCGGTGCTGCCGCCGACCTCGCGCTGCCGTTTCTCACCCCGCTGCTCGGCGCATTGATCGTGATCGTGGTCGCGAGCTTCTTCCTCGTCCGACGCGACGATCTGCGGGACCGGCTGGCGGCGCTGGCCGGGCGCGATCGACTGCGCATGACGACGACGGTGCTCGAGGATGCATCGCGGGGAATCAGCCACTACCTCGTCGGCCAGTTGATCGTGAACTGCCTCTTCGGGGTGCTCGTCGGACTGACTCTCGCGCTGATCGGCGTGCCCAACGCCATCCTCTTCGGCGCCATCGCCGTGCCGCTGCGCTTCGCGCCGGTGATCGGCCCGTGGATCGTCGTGGCGCTTCCGACCCTGCTCGCGGCCGTGGTCTTCGAGGGCTGGACCACGCCGATACTCACCGTGAGCCTCATCGTCGTGGTCGAGATGCTCGTGGCCTATGTCCTCGAGCCCCTGGTTCTCGGGGCCAGGACTGGCCTGTCGACTCCGGCCATCATCCTGGCACTTCTCTTCTGGACCTGGCTCTGGGGCGCCGCCGGACTGCTGCTGGCCATTCCGCTCACGGTGTGCGTGGCCGTGCTCGGTCGCCACATCCCCCGCTTCCACTGGCTGGCCATCGCCCTCGACAACGCCCCTGCCCTTTCGCCGCCGCTTCGCTTCTACCTGCGGATCCTCGGGCTCGATGCCGACGACGCCCTGAACATTGCCCGCGAGGCTCGCAGCGAACACGGATTGCTCCACGTGAGCGAGGAGTTCATCGGGCCGGCGCTTCGCCTGCTCGAGAGCGATCGCCACGGTCGGGTCGGCCTGCCGCGCGCCCCAGATCCGCACCTCGATCCGCACCTCGATCCGCACCTCGATCCCCACCTTGTGGTGATGCGCGAAGTGGTGGATGCCCTGATCGAGGACGAGCCCGGCGAGGCCGATCGAGCAGCGCCGCTTGACGGAGCGGTGGGCGAGGGTGTGGCCCTTCCCAGTCCCTCGGCATTCTGCCTCCCGGCGCGGGACGAGGCGGACTCGATCATGGCCGCACTCCTGGCGCGATCGCTCCGACTGCGCGGCGTGCATTCGACGAGTGGCACGCTGACTCGTCTGGCCTCGGAGCGCGCCGACGCGGCGCGGGCATCGGGCGCCGATGTGATCTGCGTCTGCACCGTTCCTCCGATGGCCGAAGCCCACGCTCGTCAGATGATCCGCGGAGTCAAGGCCTCGGCCGATCGTGCCGGAGTCGAACTGGCGGCGTCAATCGTGGTTCTCCTGTGGACCGGCGAAGCCGGCGACGCCTCCGCCGCCCGACTCGCCACCAGTGGGGCCGCAGCCGCCGAGACCCTCTTCGAATCGGCGATCCGTTCAATCACCGCCGCGGCGAATGGGGCATCTGCCCGACGGAAGAGCGAGTCGCTTGCGCCGACACTATGAGTCGCCAGATCGACCATGAGATCTTCGGTCGTACCCGACCGTCCATGGCGCACGCATTCACACCTCACTGGACGACACTCTCCATGACTCACTCTGATTCGACATCCAACAAGCCCCGCGCCGTCCGTAGCGACGCGGATCGTCGCGATGATCCGAAGAATCGTGACCCGATCTCGGGCACTCCGGGCGCGCATCCCGTCGGCACCGGCGTCGGTGCCGCCGCAGGTGGTGCCATCGGCGCCGGCATTGGTGCCGCTGTCGGCGGACCGGTGGGAGCAATCGCCGGTGGCGTTGGCGGTGCTGTTCTCGGAGGCCTCGGTGGCAAGGCCGCGGCGGAGGAACTCGATCCGACCCTCGAAGAGACCTACTGGCGCGACAACTACAAGACTCGCCCGTACGCGACCGTCGACACGCCTTTCGATGTGTACCGGCCCGCGTATCGCCTGGGCTGGGAAGGCTGGGGCAAGCGCGGGACCGACGGCACTCGGAAGTCGTTTGAGGACCACGAGCAGGAATTGCGCGCCGAGTGGGAAGGCATGGCCCCGAAGCCGAAGCTCACCTGGGACAACGCGAAGGACGCAGTTCGCGATGCGTGGGATCGGCTCGGCGACGGAGATCGCAGCGACTCCGCACGCCGACGCCCCGATTCGCGCAGGTGACGTGATCGCACCGAGTATCTGGGCGTGACGCGCTCCCACCCCCTTTCCCCCCCCACGGGAGTCGTTGCGACCGCAGCACGGACGAGGCCCAAGGCCTCGTCCGTGCTGCCTTTTGCAGACACTGCGCGGGCGGCATTCCATCACAGACCGGTGCGCCACGCGGCGCTCGAGCCGACTCGCCATCTTGCGTGCGGCGGTTTCGCCCCCACCACCGCCACGCTCATTCGGTGCCGCTGCGCCGCCTGCCAGCGCCGGGATGGGCCAAAGGGCCACGACAGTCGCCAGCAGCTCCGCGGGCTCGCGGAGAAGGTCACGTCCTGCGGCAAATTGCTGCGGCAACTTGCCCGGCAGCCATCGGTAGACTCGGAACGCCGCCGTTTCGGCCCCGGCTTCCGGAGCGGTCGGCACATCTCGAATCGAGCCTCGACCTCAGCCGCGAAGGGCCGTTCCGGGCCCAGGAGTTCGTCCATGAACCGAACCATCAGCGTCTGAACACGGGAGCCGGGAAGGAGGGCGCCGGGCGCCGCGAATGAAGATCGCGACGCCGGCGCCGCTGCTCGAAGCGACCCGGGTGGAGTGAGCGAGGGGCCCCCGCGATCCGTCGTCGGCACTCGCGCCTCGCTGCCGCGTCAGATGCACGGTCCCCATGCGGCGAGAAGCAGGCCGAGATCAGCGCCGTCGGTGGTCCCGTCATCGTTGAGATCGGCGCTCGTCGTGCCCCATGCTCCGAGCAGAAGCCCGAGGTCGGCTCCGTCGACCTGCCCGTCACCATCGAGATCACTCGGGCACGGCGGCGTGGTGTCTCCAACGACGAGAGCACGACCCTCGCCGAGAACCTGGAAGACCGGACCACCGCTGCCGTGGAGCCAGCGGGCAGTCTTGTTGCTCGCCCCGGTTCCGCGGGCCCACGTCCACGCCGCGAGATACTGGTGGCTCCGGCCCGACACGCCGATGAACCATCGCGGGTTCTGCGGGGTGTTGGGCTCGAGCGTGAACGGCACCGCAAGCTCGAGCGAGTAATGGGTCAGTCCGCCAGGGCCCGCGGTGATCGTGAGGGCGTTGGTCTCGAACATCACCGTCGGGATCGGCTTGGGATTCGCGCCGGCATAGTAGAAGAAGCCGAGCGGTGTATACGCAATCGTGTTCGGATCCTGCTTCCAGACCTCGATCCGGAAGCCGAGTTCGCTGGTGCCCGTCCCCCACCATTCGAGGTGATTGATGGTCGTCGGGGTGGTCAGCGTGAAGTCGGTCCAGCAGACGGTGTCAAGGTCGGAGTCGTTCTCGTCCGGCCCCGGATCGACCCACATGTGCGACTCGCGCATGGTTCCGCCGACGACCGGCTGCGAGTCGACGATGACGGCCGCTCCAAGCGTCGAAGCGGCGGCGAGTGCGAGGCTGGCGACGAGAGCAATGCGGTCGGAACGTGTCATGGGAAGGCTCCTGAGGGTGGCGGACGACTGCATGCAGGATCGCCTTCGCCCACCGCCGTCGCCAGCAGGGTTCTCCCGCGTCCGTGACGTTCCCTGCCGGGAGATCCCCGGCAGGGCGGAGCCGCCTGGAGGAGGCGAGTTGATTCCTGGGAGCCGGATGCCGACGGTCGAGTTCCTGTGCTCGGGGCGGTACGCGCTCGACGAACCGGGGGCGGCGACGAGTTGAGTCGGGAACGTGAGCATGGCGAGGTGGACGTGCTGGGATGCCAACGCTCGTCGGCGCCTCGCGGTAGCATCGCCCCTCGCGCCGCCGCGGAGCGCTCGCTTCGACTCGCCCGGGCGGCACACATAGGAATCTCCACCATGCCACGATCGGAATCAATGAAGGGCCAGCGAACCAACACCACCAGCGCCAGCGGACGGAAGGAGCGGTCGGCCACCAGCACCTCGCACGGGGGAAGCCGAGTCGAACCTTCGCACGTTCTCGAGCATGCTCGGGAAGAGCGGGCGAAGACGGTGACCCGGAAATCTGCGGGGAAGGTCGCCAAGAAGGCGGATGCCGAAACGACCGGCACCACGAAGAGTGTTGCGAAGAAGAGTGTCGCGACCAAGAGTATCGCGAAGAAGAGTGTTGCGAAGAAGAGTGTTGCGAAGAAGAAGACGACCCGGAAGTAGATCTGTCGGCCTCAGTCGGTCATCTTCCAGATGCGCCGAATCGCCTGCAGCATCTTGTCGATCGTGGCCGGCTCGAGTCCGCGCAGCTCCATCACCTGTCGGGCCATGCCGATTCCCGTCTCGCCTTCCTCGAACACGGTCCTGGTGCTTCCGGCCAGGCGAAGGGCGTCGCCCTCCGCGAGGTAGCGCGCCCGCATGATGATCTTGAGGTCCGGGTTCAGCTCTCGCGCCGCGTGAATCAGGTCGGACCGGCTCCTCGAGTGCGGCAGCGTCACCACCAGATAGGCCGCCTTTCGAACGCCCGCCTGTTCCAGAATCTCCGGACGGTTGGCATCGCCGTAGATCGCCGTGCGGCCGCTCCTGATCAGCGACTCGATCGACTTCAGGTTCATCTCGACAATGACGGTGTGGATTCCCGCGTCGCGGAGAAGCGCATCGACGACGCGACCGACGGGGCCGTACCCCACGATCACCGCGAGCGTCTGCTCCGCGGCGGCGATGATCGGCTGGGCCTGGGCGTTGATCGATCGTTGCCGACGCTCCGCCCGGGAGTTCATGAGCCTCCACAGTCGGGGTCGCCGTTCGAACCAGCGCTCGATGCGATCGATCGAACCGAAGAGCAGCGGATTGAGGGTGATCGAGATCATCGCCACGCCGACCAGAGTCTGTCGGCCTTCGTCCGGAATCAGATGATGGTCGTGCGCGACCTGGCCGAGGATGAAGGAGAACTCGCCGATCTGGGCGAGGCCGATGGCGACCGTGAGCGCCGTGCGGGCGGGGTATCCGAGCGTCGCCACGATCACCAGCGCCGCCAGCGGCTTGACCAGAAGCACGATGGCGAGGCCGCATGCGATCATCACCGGCTGTTCGAGCACGAAGAAGGGATTGAAGAGCATGCCGACGGCGACGAAGAAGAGAACCGAGAAGGCATCGCGCATCGGGAGCGCATCCGCGGCCGCCTGATGGCTCGTCGGCGACTGGGCGACCACCATGCCGGCGAGGAATGCACCAAGCGCCACCGACGCCCCGAAGAAGGCCGCCGAGCCGACCGCGATTGCAATCGAGAGGACCAGCACCGTCAGCGTGAAGAGTTCGCGGGAACGAAGCTTGGCCACCTGGGCCAGGACCCACGGCACCACCCGCGATCCGGCGAAGAAGACGATGGCGACCAGGGCGATCAACTTTCCAACGGCCCATCCGATCGTGGCAAGTCCCCCACCGCCACCTGTGGACTCGACTGCGGCTTCGGCGGCATTCCCGGCGACCATGCCATCGACGGCCATCAGCGGCACGAACACCAGGGCGAGCACGGTGAAGATGTCCTCGACGATGAGCCAGCCGACGGCGGCATGACCGTGCGAGCTGCCGAGCATCTCCTTGTCCGTCAGGACCCGCAGCAGGACCACCGTGCTCGCCACCGACATGGCCATGCCCAGCACCAGACCGGACTGCCAGGACCAGCCCAGGAAGTGAAACGCCAGCATGGTGACCACGGTGGCCGCGACACTCTGGCCGATCGCCCCTGGAATCGCCACGCCCTTGACCGCGACCAGATCCTTGATGTGAAAGTGCAGACCGACGCCGAACATCATCAGAATGACGCCGATCTCCGCGAGCTGCTGGGCGAGCTGCTCGTCACCGACGAAGCCGGGGGTATACGGCCCGATTGCCACGCCGGCCAGCAGGTAGCCGACGATCGGCGAGAGACCGATGCCCTGGGTGATGATGCCGAGGACCCACGCGGCGGCGAATCCGGCCGCGATGGTGGTGAGAAGAGGCAGGCTGTCGACGCCTGCAGCGAGAGTCAGCACGGGTCCGCAGTCGAGCATCGCCGACCATAGAACCCGTGCCGGTCAGTCGAAGCGGACGTCGATGATTGAGAAGTCGTCATCGAGCTGCGTCGAGCCGTGAAGCTCCCTCACCTGGCAGCCTGTGGCGAGGAGTTCCTTGATGAGGGCACTCCTTCGCTCTTCACCTCACGCGCACTCGCCCCAGGCGCCGAGGAGCATGCCCAGATCGGCGCCATCGACGACGTCGTCGTTGTTCAGATCGGCCGCGGTGTCTCCGCCCCAGTCGCTGAGCAGGATGCCGAGATCCGCGCCGCCGACGGCACCGTCACCATCGAGGTCGCCGACGCACGGTTCCGACAACTGACCGAGGGCGCTGGCCCAGGTCGTGGCGACGCGGATCTCGTCGGTCGAGTAGCCGCCGTCGTTGTAGAGCACGACCGCCTGAGGAAGCGCCGTACCGGGAATCGACATGGTCGCGGCGGCAGTCTGCGGCTCGGATCCGCCAACTGATGGATTGACGTGAAGCGACCAGGTGATCGTGTTGCCGGCCGTCTTGCGTGCGCTGGCCACCAGGAGGACGGTCTCGTTCTGCGCAACCGACTTCGAGGTGAGACTCGACGGACCGGTGAATCCGGAGAGGCCATACTTGCCGCTGCCCGGGACCAACCCGACGACCATGCCGTTCTCCCACGTCCCGAACGCCAATCCACCACCGACGCCGAAACCGACGTTGGGTCGGAAGAGGAACGAGACGTAGACGACATCATCGGGCGCGGTGAACGGGGCGATGGCGCGGGAGTAGCGGGTGTAGTCGACGGACGCAAAGCCGGCGGTAAAGGCGCTTCCGACGGAAGTGGGCAGGCCCGGCCATGACAGGCCCTCGGTGGTCACACCGGTCGGAATCGAGCTGAGCTTGAACCACTGACCACCCCAACCAGATCCACCGTTCGCGCCGGCGAGGTTGGGGGACGATCCGTACGTGAACCCTTCGTAGGCGATCTGCTCGCCGCAGGCGCTTGATGCGGCCATGCCGAGCGCAAGGGAGAGGAAGGTGCTGGTGAAGAGCGACGTGAGTCTGCTGGTGTTCATCTGAGTGCCTTTGGGGTTGGAGGGACTTGCGGTCAGCCCCCCGATGTGACTGGTGTGACTGGTGTGACTGGTGTGACTGGTGTGACTGGTGTGACTGGTGTGACTGGTGTGATTGGTGTGATTGGTGTGATTGGTGTGATTGGTGTGATTGGCGTGATTGGGGTGAAGGTTGCGCGCAGTTCGGCGGAGGCGCCGAGTTGGAACCGTGAGGGCGGCTCGGGCGTTCGAGGCCCTCCCTCACCCACGAAAACAGCTTCGCATGCGGCGCACGCCATCGAGAGCGGGCTTGTCCCGCATGCTGGATACGACGTGACAGGGTTTCCCCCGCGGCGGCCGCGGGGAAATCTCCCGACACCAGCTCAAATGACCTTCGCCACCGGCCTCTACGGCATGGAGAGCCGAGTGTCGATCTGCGCCGCAACGTCGATTGCCTCGAGCAGGCACGTCTCGACCGCAGGCAGAAGCCAGTTGTCCTGATTGACGAACCAGATCCGCTCGGCGATCGGTCGGCGCAGGAGCGCCGGAAGTCCGTCGGCGATCGCGTCGGGACGCGCAACCGGCATCGCGTGGCCCCAGCGACTCATGCGTATCTGATGAATGCTCGAGGACTCGAGGCCCAGAAGACTCAGGATCGATCTGAGCTGCGGCGCCAGCGCCGCCGCGAATGTCGACCAGCCCTCCGGCCCAAGCAGCGCGAAGCGGGCGCTGCCCCAGGGCAGGGGCCAGTAGAGGGTCAGGATCGTCGCGGCACCGCCACCGACGGCGGCATACCCCCCATCGAGGACGTCAATCACCTTCAAGGCCTTCTCGGCGCTTCCCTCGGTCATGGGAAAGTCGCCATGACCGAGCAGGAACAGGTCGTAGAAGCGGCGTGCCGACGAACGCTCCATCAGCACGTTCACCACCGCATAGGCGCAGGTCGTGAACTGGTGAATCGCCTCGAACTTCTCCGGATCGAGCGCGGCGAGTTCGGGAAGCATGTACTTGGCGACGGACTTCGCATTCGCCAGCACCGCGTGTCTGGCCCTCAACGAGGCGAACTGCCCACCACCGTCCGACCAGGTCACGCGGACGGCCGAGCCATCGAGTCGTACATCAACGACCTTGCGGCGCGGCCGCAGGATCGATCGCCGCTGCACCCGTTCGGCGTGCCGCAGCGAGTCCCAGAAAGCGGAGGCGAGCCCCGCGTTCCCGCCGGGAAGCACGATCCGCCCATACTCCTCGGCTGCGATGAAGTTCCATCCCGACGCTGCGGAGATCTGGTCCCAGCCCACCCCGAAGGACGAGTAGCAGTACGCCTGGATCGCTTCCGCGAGACGCCTCGGGAGCGCCGCCCCCACCCGCGTCTCGATGTCGGCACGAAGCGTCGAACGATCGAGATCGAGAATCCACTGCACGTCGCCATCGCGCGGCAGGGGAATCTCCGGATACGTCTCTTCGGCGAAGGTGCGCACCACTTCGGCATACCGCTGGACGACAGCCTGCTCCACGGGCGTGAACTCCTTCCACCGGAGAAGATCCATGATCAGGGTTCCATCGATCTCGACCGACACCTCGCCCTGGGCCACCGCCGAGCCCGGCCAGACCCCAAGTCGCCGATAGAGCGCTTCGAGGTCCGAACCGGGGTCGGGAACGATGAAGTACGCGCTCCCGAGACTGCACGATGTGCCGCGCCACCGCTCTCCCGCCGCGGTGCCGCCCATCCGATTGCGCAGTTCGAAGAGCGCGATCCGACGATGCCGCAGCGCGTCAGCGGTCGCGAGTCCGGAGAGACCTCCGCCGATGATCGCGACGTCCACTTCCTCCGATGGCTCCGGCGGACCGCCTTTCGGGAAGCAGTTCTCGCACGAGTGGAACGGAAATTCGTCGTTCGCGAAGTCGTCGCCGGTCCAATCCCGGGCGAAGGGAAGTCCGTCGATCATCACGGAGTCGAGCGACTCCGCGAGTTCCAGGATCGGGTGCCCCGCCGGGCCGCTCCAGGTGGCCCCCGTCGGCGGCGGAGCGATGGTGGACGCCGAGGCGGTGGATCCTCGAACTCCCGCGATCCGCGCAAGCCCGATGGCCACCGCGCCCAGTCCCGCACCCAGACCGGCGCGCAGCACCTCACGCCGCGAGGGCGTCGCACTCGTTCGGCACCACGATCGAAGGTTCGGAGATGCATCGCTCATGGGAACTCTCACTCCGGTGCCGAGACGACACCTGCCGCCACCACCGCCAGGGTTGCGTTCAAAGCCACGTCGACGAGCGGGAAGATCCAGCGGCAGCGACGATCCATACGGTCGCCCTGCTGGCTTCGGCCGCGCTTGTCCAAGGAACCTACCACGGGATTGATCACCAGCGTCACGCACATCGTGGCGAAACCGAAACACCGCAGGCCTCGGCACGCGACAACCGCGCCAACAGCGGTGAAGTTGCCGCCGGAGGCCAACTGCCGGACGTCGACCTCGCAGCCCTGTTCCGGCGAGAGCGTGGACGTTGCTTGCCGGTACCATCGTGCCGAGGTACTCCAGATGACCATCCGTCACACAGCGCGTCTCAAGCTCACCGCACTCCTCGGACTGCTGCTTGATGGCCGCCCCGGAGGCAATCGCGGTCCCGACGGCAGCCGCGGCCCCGCAGGACTCGGCCGCCGCGTCGCCGGCGATCCCGGGTGAAGGTGTCGATCGCCTCACGGAAGAGGAACTCGAGGATCTGCTTGGGCCGATTGCCCTCTATCCGGATTCGCTCCTCGCCAATGTGCTCGCGGCCTCGATCTTTCCAGACGACATTGTCGAGGCTCATGAAATGAGGAATCGCGGTGGCGATCCGGTCGAGAACGGAGATCCGCAGTGGGACCCGTCGATTGCAATGCTGGCCTCGATTCCCGAGGGCCTCTCGATGATGGCCGAGTACCTCGATTGGACCGCGGCGGTCGGAAGCGCGTATCTGCTCCAGCCGAACGAGGTGATGGAAGTCATTCCGTCGCTGCGGACCGTGGCCTGGGAGAACGGTGCCCTGCGCTCGTCGGAGCAGCAGGTCGTGGTGCAGGAAGGTCCGACGATCATCATCGAGCCTGCCAATCAGCAGGTCATCTTCGTGCCGGTCTACTCGCCGAGCGTGGTCTTCGTGCGCAATCCGGTCTCACCCGTCGCCGTCGGCGTGATCGGCTTCGGTGTGGGAATCACGGTTGGTGCGATCTGGAGGAACAACGTCCACTGCAACTGGGGGGGACGCTGCGTCTTGTGGGGACCCGGCTGGTGGGGACGCACCAACGTCAACGTGAACATCAATAGCAACAGCAACGTCAACATCAATCGGCCCGGTGGCGGCAATGTCAACATCAATCAGCCGGGTGGACGACCGGGTGGTGATGGCAGCACCTGGCGCCCGAATCCGGATCGCATCCTCGATCGCGTGACTCGCCCGTCGCGACCAGGCGGAACCGATGGCGGAAGTCGCCTGCCGAATCGCCGACCCGGAGGCGGTTCGGCAATCTCTGGTGGAGGCTTGGGCGGAGGCAGCGGCTCCGTGCCAATTGCACGACCCGAGAGTCGTCCTTCTCCAAGCCGCCCGTCGGTGGGACGTCCTCCGACCAACCAGCCCGGGGGCGGCAACATCAGTCGACCGGGCGGCCGACCACCCGGGGCTTCCGGTTCGACGGCGCGTCCGAGCCCGCCAAAGGTGCGTCCCTGGGATCGACCGCGCACTCCCTCGGCCGGATCCTCGATCTCGCGACCTTCGGCACCCACGGCACGGCCCGCGCCGCGCCCGAGTTCGCGGCCAAGTCCGGGGATGTCGCGCCCGAGTTCGCGGCCAAGCCCGGGGATGTCGCGCCCGAGCGGGTTTAAACCGGGCACCGCCCGGCCGTCCGGTGGACGCCCAGTCGGGGGCGGGAGCGTTGGTGGTGGACGCATCGGTGGCGCGCGCGGACGCTGACGAGCCCACCGGTTCGCACCCTGCACTCGCACGTTCAGCCCTTCAGGAGCCTGATAGTCATGCGGTCATCACGACGCCCCGTTTCACTTCTTCTTCTCGCTGTGGCCCTGGGTCTCTCGGCGGGATGCAGATTCGACGCCCCGCCCGAGAGCCGAGTCTCGTACACGGAGCTTGTCCAGCGCACCTTCGCGTCGCCCGAAGACGCGGTGGTTGCCCTGATCGACGCTGCTCGGGAGGGCGACGTCGATGCCGTGCGAACGATCTTCGGCCCTGATGTCGAAGGCCTGGAGTCCGACTCCGCGGACCGGACCCAGGGCGACCTTCAGCGCCTCGCCGCCGCCTACGACCGCCAACACGCACTGTTTCTCGAGGAAGGAACGAACGGCACACCGCCGTCGGTGACGCTCGCGGTCGGAGCCGATCTCTGGGAGTTCCCCGTGCCCATCGCCCGCGTGCGCGACGGGGCCGAACCGCTCTGGCGATTCGACACCGCTGCGGGTGTGGCCATCGTTCACGCTGCCCGCATCGAGACGAACGAAGCGGCTGCCGTCGACTTCCTGCTCGCGTGCATGCCGGCCCAGTCGCAGTACCGCGACCTCGCTCCGCTCGGCGTGTCGGCCTACACCACGCGCTTTCGAAGCGAGCGCGGCACGCGAAACGGCCTGTGGTGGCCTGAATCGCTGACGCCGCCGGTCTCGCCACTGGGTCCGATGGTGGACGATGGAGTTGCCCGCGCCACCGAGCCCGTCGATCTCGAGGCCCTCAGCTCGTATCGCGGCTATCGCTATCGGATCCTCACCGCCCCGGGACCGGCTGCGGTCAGAAACGGAAGTCCCGACGCGAGCCCGTGGCTCAACCGAAACGGCGATCTGGTGGGCGGCTTCGCGTTCCTCGCGTGGCCGCTGTCCTACGGCGACACCGGCGAGCGGGCGTTCCTGGTGTCGATGGACGGCTCGGTGTGGAGCCGCGACTTCGGCCTCTATGCCGACGCCGCGATCGAGCCGGTGACTTCGTTTGATCCCGGCACCGGTTGGGAGCGCGTGGAGTTCGCTCCCTGACACGAGGCGAACCGTAAGGTCTTCGTGATCTGTTTCCCTGACCTCTCCCTCACCTGATCCCCCCACTCAGCGCCCCCGCTGAGCACCTCGAGGTATCCACCCATGCTCTACTCGATCCTTGGCCTGCTGCACCTCATCCTCTTCCTGATCGCGGCGTTCGAGATCGTGTCTTCGAGCAAGCCGCTGCTTCACAAGGTGCTCTGGCTGCTTCTCATCTTCCTGCTGCCGCTGATCGGACTGATCATCTACTTCGTCGCCGGTCGATCGAAGTAGGTTCGGTGCTCTGACGAATTCGGGAACGGAGCAGGCCACGCGACTTCGCTCTCAAGATGGGTGCCACGCAACGCCGTGAACGAATCACGGCCCCAGCGGTCCCGAGCCTGGAACTCAGCGATCTGGGGCTCGGCGAGACGCTGGTGGCCGCAACATCCGTGCACGTCGACCATGCTCGCCAGACTTTCGTCACCTCCGTGCTCCATCCTTCCTGCGCACGACGCGAAGGACCTCGTCCATGGAGATCCGTGTCACTTCGGTCTTCGCTCAAGTGGGCGAATCGCCGTTCTTCACGGCGACTGGCGCCGCCGTACGCCGAGCTTGGGCTCGGCGGTCCCAGGTGCGGCGGTGCCGCTCGGCGGCGCTGGGGCCGTGATTCGTTCACGGCGTTGCGTGCCACGCCTTCGCGAGCGCAGCGAGCAGAGGCGTGCGTGCGATCGCGTTGGAGACACTCCGCTCCACACTTCTGCTCGCTGCAATTGCGAGGGAGTGACGCCCCCCAATCAACTCGGCATCAAAACCCAAAGCGCACGCATCCGCCAGAAACCAAAGCGCACGCATCCGCCAGAAACCAAAGCGCACGCATCCGCCAGAAACCAAAGCGCACGCGCCCGCTCAGCCCGCCGGGCTCAGCCCGGCGCGGCGTACGGGAGCGAGTGTCGGCCCGAAGGGCCGAACCGAGCGCTCAAACCAGCTCGGCCGAACCGAGCGCTCAAACCAGCTCGGCCGAACCGAGCGCTCACACCAGCAAGCCGGCCGGATTCTCCATCAGACCCTTGAGCGTCTGGAGGTACTGGGCGGCCATCGCCCCGTCGATCACTCGGTGGTCGAGGCTCAGGGTGGCGCTCATCTGGTGGCCGACCGCGAGCTGCCCATTGCGCACCACCGGCTGCTCGATGGCAGCACCCACGGCGAGGATTGCGGTGTTGGGCGGATTGATGATTGCGGTGAAGTGATCGACCCCGAACATCCCGAGATTCGAGATGGTGAAGGTCGAGTCGCTCATGTCCTCCGTGGAGAGCCCGCGACTGCGGGCCTTCTCGGCGAGAGCCTTGCTCTCTGCGGAGATCTGGCGGAGTCCCTTGTGGTCGGCATCGCGGACGACGCCGACGACGAGTCCGCCACCGCGCTCGGCAGGCAGCGAAATGGCCATGCCGATGTTGACGGCGGCGTGCACGATGATCCCCTCGGTGCCGGCCCAACTGGCGTTGAACTCGTGGTGCTGGTGGATCGCCAGAGCGCATGCCCGCAGCAGGAAGTCGTTGAGCGAGAGCTTGACGCCCTGATTCTCGAGTTGGCGATTCAGGGTCGTCCGCAGATCGAGGAGCGCATCCATGTCGAAGCGCATCGTCACCTGGTAATGGGGAATGGTGGTCTTGCTCTCGATCAGCCGCCGCGCAATCGTCTGCCGGACGCCACTCAGCGGGATCACCCGATCGATGAGCGGCGTGGCCAGCGCTGCGGTCGGTGGAGCCATCGCGCCCTTCGCGGAGACCGCCATTCCGCTGCGGGCGGCTGCGGGCGCATCCGACGAAGCTCCTCGCGCCGCCTTCACTTCAATCGCCGCTTGGACATCATCCTTGACGACTCGTCCGCCCGGTCCGCTGCCCTTGATTGCGTTGACGTCGATCTGGTGCTCGTCGGCCATGCGGCGGGCCACGGGGCTGATGCGGAAACGACCGCCTCCGCCGTCGTCCCCGACCTCCTTCGGGGCGGCGGAGCCCGCTGCGTCTGGCCGAGCTGCTGCGGGCGTGACCGCTGTCGAAGCCTGCGCAGGCCCCGAGGGGCGAGGTGCCGTCGGTCGTGCCGGGGCGCTGGCTGCCGCAGCGGCGGGCGCCGGAGCGGTGCTGCCCTTGGCGGCCGCGGCCCCCGCTCCGATTGCCGCGACGTCCTCGCCGGACTCGGCAATCAGTGCAATCACAGTTCCAATTGGCACCAGCTTGCCCTCGGGCACCACGATCTTGGCGATGGTCCCGTCGTCGAAGACCTGCATCTCCATGGTCGCCTTGTCGGTCTCGACATCCGCGACGGACGTCCCCGACTTCACGGCATCGCCCTCCTTCACGTTCCACTTGATGATCGTTCCACTCTCCATGGTGTCGGAGAGTCGGGGCATGGTGAGTTCGATGGGCATGACGGGTGGGCCGAAGTGAACGGGTCGGTTCGCGGGGGAGGTGATGGGCGTGCTGATTGGGGGTTGGTCCCCGGGGCAGGACGCTTGTCCGGTCGGGGACAGTTTACGGCGACGCCCTTCGTACCGCGCGGTGGCCACTCGCCGGCCGGTTGACGATCCGCCGCCGCGGCCCGACACTCGCCCGCAACCCCTCGGGAGGCCCCGAATGCTCAACCAGATGCTCGACCACATGCTCGACCACATGCTCGACGACCCGCAGACGACGGCTCTGAACCACATCGTGCTTGTTGCCTCGGCAGCCCCGACGACCGCCGGTGACGTCGCACACGGCGCCACCCCCGCCGCGACCGACACCTGGTCGATGCTCTTCGTGCTGGTTCTGGCCACCTTCATTGGGCTCGGCGTGATCCTGCGGGTCTCGCGCCTGCTGCACACGCCGCTGATGTCGCTCACCAACGCGATCTCCGCAATCGCCGTCATCGGAGCGATTCTGGTGACCGGCGGCGACTACCCAATCGGGTTCCGACTGGTGGGAGCGGTCGCTCTGGCGGCGTCGACGGCCAACATCGTCAGCGGCTTCCTGATCACCAATCGGATGCTGAAGATGTTCAAGACCGATCGCGGAGGAGCCAAGCCGTGATCGACGCCATCGTCCAGCTCGCCTATCTCGTCGCCGCGTCCCTCTTCGTCCTCTCGCTTCACTGGATGGGCTCGCCGACCACGGCGACGCGATCCGTCCGGGCGGGCGCCCTCGCCATGCTGCTGGCAATCGTGGCCACCTGGATGCGCCCGGAGGTGGTCAACCACGGGTGGATCATCATCGCCCTGATCGCCGGCACGATCATCGGCATCCCGCTCTCGCGCGTCTCGCTCACGGCCGTTCCGCAGCGGACGGCTCTTTCGCACGCCTTCGGCGGACTCGCCGCAGGACTCGTCGGCGCCACCAAGTACTTCCTGTGGGCCAGCGAAGGCCCGGAGCATCTCACCCGCTTCCGCGTCGCCGCGATCATCACCGAGGTGATCCTCGGCTTCCTGACCTTGACGGGAAGCCTGATGGCCGCGGGCAAGCTTCAGGAGCTGAAGTTCATCCCGCAGCGCCCGGTGACCTATCCGTTCCAGAACGTGATCAACATCGGCCTGCTGGGACTTGCCGGGGCGCTCGGCCTGCTGCTGGTGATCGATCCGACCGGAAGCTGGTCGACCTTCGCCTTCATCGTGATCATCGCCCTGTCGCTCGCCTTCGGCGTGCTCCTGATCCTCCCAATCGGCGGCGCCGACATGCCGACGGTGATCTCGATTCTGAACTCCTACGCCGGCCTCGCGGCGGTGGCGATGGGCTTCGTCCTCGACAACAAGCTCCTGATCATCGCCGGTGCCCTCGACGGCGCCAGCGGTCTCATTCTCTCGATCATCATGTGCAAGGCGATGAATCGCTCCTTCACCAACGTCCTCTTCGGAGCGTTCGGGCAGGTCCAGGCGAGCGCCGGCGGCGGCGCGGAGCAGGTCTACAAGGCCGAGACCATCGAGGGCGCCGCCCAGATGCTCGAACAGGCCTCTCTGGTGGTCATCGTGCCCGGATACGGAATGGCCGTGGCCCAGGCCCAGCACCGCGTGCGCGAGCTCTATGACCAGCTCCGCAAGCGCGGGATCACCGTGAAGTTCGCAATCCACCCCGTCGCCGGGCGCATGCCCGGCCACATGAACGTGCTTCTGGCCGAAAGCGACATCCCCTATGACGATCTGGTCGAGATGGATGAGATCAACACCGACATGCCGCAGTGCGACGTCTGCCTGGTGATCGGCGCCAACGACGTCGTGAACCCCGCCGCGCGGAGCGACAAGGGTTCACCGATCTACGGCATGCCGATCATCAACGCCGACAAGGCTCGGGCGGTCCTGGCCATCAAGCGCAGCAAGAAGCCCGGCTTCGCCGGCATCGACAACGAGCTCTATTTCCTCGACCGCACGTACATGCTGTTCGGAGACGCGAAGGCGGTGGTTGGAGAGTTGGTGAAGCACCTCGCGGGCGGAGGGCACTGACGCGGGGCGCGGGGCGCGTGCGACGGGAGCGAGCTTGGGCGGCGCGGGGCTCGGCGTTGTGCGCAATCGTCCTGCGGTGTGACGATGGACACCGCTCCTCGACACGACGCTCCGCTTCGGCTGCGCCGGTGCTGCGCGTCCTGTCGAGCGAGAAGGAATTGGTGTTTCGATTCCAGCGCACTGGAACGAAACGAACCACGCGCCACCCAATTTCGAAGTCACCCCACGCGCACCGTGCCCCCCCCGCGTCACGCGCGGTACTTGGCACTCCGCACCGCTTCACAGATCTTCCGGGCATTCGGCAGAAAGGCCTGCTCGAGCTCGGAGGCGTAGGGGGCCGGAACATCGTCGCTGTGCACCCGGTGGACGTAGTTGTCGAGGTCGTCGAAGCAGCGCTGGTGGATCTGCGAGGCGATCTCGGAACCCACCGAGGCGAAGCTCCACGACTGGTCGACGACCACGCAGGCGCTGGTCTTGCGGACGCTGCGCACCATCGAGTCGATGTCGAGCGGTCGAATCGTGCGACCGTCGATCACTTCGCAGTCGATGCCTTCCTTGGCCAGTTCCTCGGCCGCGTCCATGCAGAAGTGGACGGGACGACCGAAGGAGATGATGGTGCAGTCGGTCCCGGGTCGACGAACGAGGGCCTGACCGAAGGGAATGAGGTACTCGGCCTCGGGGACATCGCCCTTGAGCCCGAGCAGACGCTCGCTCTCGAGGAAGAAGACCGGGTCCTGATCGCGAATGGCCGTCTTCAAAAGCCCCTTGGCGTCGTAGGGATCGCTCGGGATTGCCATCTTGAGTCCCGGGACGTTGGCGTAGAGCGACTCCACCGACCAACTGTGGGTCGAGCCGAGCTGACCTCCGGCGCCGTCGTTGCCGCGGAAGACGATCGGGCAGCCGAACTGTCCACCCGACATGTAGAGCATCTTCGGGGCGTTGTTCAGGATCGGATCGGCGGCCACGAGGCTGAAGGACCAGCTCATGAACTCGACGATGGGACGCAGCCCCATCATGGCCGAGCCGATGGCCATGCCGGCGAAGCCGCTCTCGGAGATGGGGGTGTCGATGACGCGGCGCGGTCCGAACTCCTCGAGCATGCCGCGGCTGACCTTGTACGCGCCGTTGTACTGGGCGACTTCCTCGCCGAGCAGGAAGACGCGGGGATCGCGGCGCATCTCCTCGGACATCGCCTCGCGGAGGGCGTCTCGGAATTCAATCTCGCGCACTGTCATGACTTCTCTCCGTCGGCACCGGGTCCGGACTCGCTCTGCTCCCGCAGCATCTCCGGCAGCGAGGTCCCGAGGTAGGGACCCATCCGCTCCACATAGACGTCGGTGTAGAGCTCTTCAGGGGGCGGAGGCGGGCTGGCTTCGGCCCACTTCACGCATTCTCGCACCTGCTGCCGCACCTCCTTGAGGAGAGCGTCATGCCGGCCCTTGTCGAACCCGCGGTTGGTCTCGAGCCACGCGGCGAGCTTTCCGATCGGGTCGCCGGCTTCGTACTGCTCCTCTTCCTCGCGGGTGCGGTACTTGCGGGGATCCGACATGGAATGCCCCTTGAAGCGGTACGTCCGCATGTCGATGAAGGCGGGACGACTGGTCTGGCGACAGCGATCGACGATCGGTTTCATCGCGTCGTAGACGGTCATCACATCCATGCCGTCGATGACGGCCGCGTCGATGCCGTACCCGATGGCCTTGCTGATGATGTCGTGCCCCATCGTCGTGCCGCGACTGATGGCGGTGCCCATCGAGTAGCCGTTGTTCTCGCAGATGACGATCACTGGAAGATCGAAGAGCCCGGCGAGATTCATGGCCTCGTGGAACGCGCCTTGATTGAGGGCGCCGTCGCCGAGGAATGCCAGACTGACGCGATCGGACTTCCCGCCGTTGATCACTTCGTCTTCGTACTTCGTCGCGAAGGCCAGCCCCACTCCGAGCGGAACCTGGGCCCCGACGATGCCGTGACCTCCGAAGAGGTTGTTGGCCTTGTCGAACATGTGCATCGACCCGCCCTTGCCCTTCGCGCAGCCCCCGATGCGGCCGAACATCTCGGCCATGCAGTGGCGGGGATCCATCCCGCGGGCGAGGGCGTGACCGTGGTCGCGATACGCGGTCACGATCGGATCACGATGCTCGACGGCCGCGGTGCAGCCGACGGCCACGGCCTCCTGGCCGATGTAGACGTGGCAGAAGCCGCCGATCTTCTTGTCCTGGTAGGCCTGCATGGTCCGCACTTCGAACTCGCGGATGAGCAGCATGTCGCGCAGCCACTGGATGAGCGTCTCATCGGGAAGCTGGGCGGCGAGCGACTGACCCTCGGCAGGGGTCGGGGTCGAGTTTCGACCGGGTGCGCCGTTGGTCGCCGCAGACGACGCCGGGGCCTCGACGCGCGGCGCATGCGCTGCCGCGCCGGGACCTGCGCCCGGACTCGCACTGCCACTGGAACTGCCACTGGAACTGGCGCTGGCATTGGCGCTGGGGGCCGAAGCGGCCGCTGCCGCGCCGGAGACCGGTGAGGTCTGGGTCATAGCGGGAGTTATAGGCGAGGTGCCCGTTCGGGTGGCCCCCTCAAGCGGCCACTCGACCGGCCCGGACGGAGGTCGCGCGAGAACCGTTTCGGAGGTCGGTATCGACTGGCTCAGGAGGGGCGCGTGGCCAGTTCGAGTTCCTTGAGGGCCCGAGCCTGGAGGATGAGAACTGCGGTCTGGATCTGCGGATCGACGCCCTTGCTGATGAGGGTGTTCACATCGGGCCGCGCCTTGGCGGGCTCGTCTTCGTTGCGCAGCGCGTCGGCCTCGGCGATCATGTCGGCCTCGAGTCGGAGCTTCATGGCCGCTTCGATCTGCTGCGGGGTCATCGGGACGATGATGTCGGGATTCACACCCCAGTCGGTGGCCCCGGGTCGACGGTGGACCAGTCGGCCCTTGGCTTCTCCGGCGCGCGGCGGAAGCACGTAATACTGGGTGGTGAGCTTGATGCCGGCCTGCTCGGCGTCGGAGATGTCATGCACGGTCTGCACGCTCCCCTTGCCGAAGGTGCGCTCGCCGAGGATCACCGCGGCGGCGTGAGCCTGGAGCGCCCCGGCGACGATCTCGCTGGCGCTTGCGGAACCCTCGTTGATCAGAACGACCGTCGGAACATCGGCGAGCCTCGCCTCGGCGCGATTGGGCTGGGCCTCTTGGCGCCAGACCGTGCGGCCGTCCTTGTCCTCGCCGGAGACGATCTCGCCGCGGGGAATGAACAGGTTGCTGAACTGCACCGCCGACTTCAGCAGTCCACCCGGATTGTTGCGAATGTCGAGAACCAGTCCGTTGAGCCGCCCCCCCGCCTTCATCTCATCGAGGGCCACAAGGAAGTCGGCGTAGCTGTCCTCGTTGAAGCTGGTCAGTCGCACGTAGCCGATGCGGCTGATGGGATCGACCATCCAGTCCCACCGGGGATTGCCGTCGGTGTCGAGCTCCCGTTTCCACCAGCCGTTGACCGAGCGGATCTTGATGGTGTCGCGAACGACGGGCACGTCGAGCGTGCGCTCCTCTTCGCCTTCGCCGCGACGGATGCCGAGAACGACTTCCTTGCCCCGCGGCCCGGTGATGGTGTCGACGGCGCGGTTCAGGCTCCAGCCGAGCGTGGAGGCCCCGTCGACCGAGACGACTCGATCCTCGCTCTTCACACCGGCGCGGAATGCCGGCGAGCCTTCCAGCGGATTGACGACGATGATCTCGCGCTTCTCGTCGGTGCGGATCAGAATGCCGACCCCGACGAAGTTGCCTTCGGTCTGCTGCTGAAAACGGCGAAGACGCTCGGGCCAGATGATCTCGGTGTACTGATCCTCGTAGAGCTCGGAGAGCTTGTAGGTGGCGCCGTCGCCGAACTCGCGGATGAGGACCGCCTCGGGAATGTCGATGGTCTCCCGATTGAGCTGGATGAGCCGGGCGATGACATCGCGATAGTCGCCGCGTCCGAGGCTGCGTGGGGCCTTGGCCGCAATCGACGCATTGATCTCGTCGACGCCGGCGGTGAACTTCGCGAGCTGTTCAGGATCGCGGAGTTTGGGAAAGTTCTCGCCCAGGGCATCGGTGGTGGCCAGGATCCGCAGAGCCTCAGCACCGCCGGTGAGAAGCGGCGACCAGCCTTCGTTGTTGATGTGCTCGCTCGCAGCGGTGCGAAGCGCCGCCATCAGCATCGGCTGGGAGATCCCACGAAGCTGCTCCTTCCAGTCCTCGGCTCCGGCCTCGTTGAACTCGGGGAAGGGCTTGTCCGGCGCCAGTCGCTGGGCCTGGAGCTTGCGGAGCTCGTGCAGCTTGTGCGGTGCATACTGGGCGAGCAGACCGATTCGACGGTTGACCTCTTCGAGCGGCCCGGCGAAGCGATCCCGCGCCGCCTTGTCACCGCTGTCGTCGACCAGCACGCGAAGTCTGAAGAGAAGCTCCTGCGCCAGCAGCAGATCGCCCTCCGACTCGGCCTTGGTGGCCGCGGCGAGCGAGGTCTCCATCACCGAGGTGATCTCTTCGGTGGCCAGGCGAGCCGACCAATCCTCCGAGAGGACCTTGGCCATCGCGAGCGAGAAGAGGGCCTGCGGCAGATTGCCTTCCGCGACCTTGGTGCGGCTCTCGACGAGCGCCTTCTCGAGTTCCGCGGCCTTCACGGTGGCCGATTCCTGCCGGGTCCGATCGAGAACCTCGACGCCTTCCCTGAGCCGCTGGATGCCGGCTTCCGCGCGTCCCTCGGGGACGCCTCGGAGATGCCGCTCGACACCGGCGAAGTCGCCCTCCTTGGCCAGACCCCAGACCTGATCGGCCCACTCGGGAACCGACATCGCCTTGGGTGGCGTAAAGAGCTTGATCTCGTCCCCACCCGGCATGGCCACGGCCACCAGGGCGATCGAAGAGACGAGGAGCGAGCCCAGCACGAACGATGCCCGCCGACGAGCGGCGGACGGAGCGATGTCAGGCATGAGATTCATGGTGTTCAGTCAGAGGTCGGGGAGGTCGGGGAGGTCGGGGAGGTCATGGAGGGACAACGACCGGCCGACGGAGCCATTGCCAAAGCAAGGCGGGGGGATCGCGTCGAACCACCCGAAAGCCAACAGCGTCCGAGAGCGAACGCGTCGGGACTCATACTAATTCGCCTCTTTCCTGTTCCGCGATTCGTGCGCTCTTCCGCGAGGAAGCGTTTCTGCGGCACTGGCGTGCGGCACGGGTCTGTGGCATCGGCTCGGGTGCATGCCCGAGCGCGGGCCCCCGAGCTTGAACGCGGTCGCCCCCGCGGCGTGGCCGCCGCTCAGTCGGCAGAGGCCCAGCAGAGGCCCAGCAGAGGCCCAGCAGGCGGGGCTCAGGCCAGCGAGGCATTCCCAGTGGCCGCGGATGCGGGTCGAAACGTCGCTTCGGCGAGGTCGATTGCGCGGCCCAGCGCGGCCGCCTTGGTGATGGTCTCCTCGTACTCGCGGCTCGGATCGCTGTCGGCCACGACCCCGGCACCCGCCTGGAGGTGAACCCTCCACAGCCGGCGCGTTCCGAGGTTGCGGGTGGGATCGGCTGTCGGATTGGGTTGCTCCGTCGGCACCACCAGCGTGCGCAGCGCCAGAGCGATGTCCATCTCGCCGTCGAAGCCGACGCAGCCGATGCCGCCGGCGTACGGCCCCCGCCGCGAGGGTTCGAGCTCGTCGATGATCTGCATCGCCCGAACCTTGGGGGCGCCGCTCACCGTGCCGACGGGCAGTGTCGCCCGCAGCGCATCCCACGCCGAGAGCTCGCCGCGAAGCGTTCCGGTCAGCGTCGAGCTGATGTGCATGACGTGGCTGTAGCGCTCGACATCCATGCAGCGCTCGATTGCGATGCTGCCGATGGTGCAGACCTGGCCGAGGTCGTTGCGACCCAGATCGACCAGCATCACGTGCTCGGCCCGCTCCTTCTCGTCGGCGAGCAGTTCCACCTCGAGCTGTCGGTCCTCGGCATCGGTTACGCCGCGGCGCCGTGTCCCCGCGAGCGGACGATTGGTCACCACTCCGCCGTGCACGCGACAGAGGATCTCGGGACTGCTGGCGACAAGAATTGCTCCCGGTGTCTGGAGGTAGATCTGGTACGGGCTCGGGTTGACAATCCGCAGCGCCCGGTAGATCTCGAAGGGGTCCGCTTCCGTGACCCGCTCGAGCCGCTGGCTCAGCACCACCTGGAAGGCATCGCCCGCGGCGATGTACTCCTTCGCCTTGCGGACGGCCTCTTCGAAACTCGACTGCTCGAAGTTCGAGACGCTCGGCGTCGCCGGACGCGCGGCGAGATCGAGGGCGATCTCGCCACCAGGAAGCGGCACGCTGTGCGTTTCGAGGCGGCGCACCAGCGCTGCCAGGGCCGCGCGACCGGCGTCATACGCGGCGTCGAGGGCGGCATCCCGTCGCGCCTCGGTCTCCGCGGAATCGACCCCGAAGTCGTCGGTCGACACCTGCACGATGGCATAGGTCAGCTTGTCGACGTGATCGATGACGACGACTTCGCAGTAGAGCCCGAAGTGCAGATCGGCGAGCCCCCGGTCGTCGGGCGGAGCGGCCGAAAAGGGCAGTTTCGAGGGCTCGAGATAGCGCACCGTGTCGTAGCCGGCGTATCCGACCCATCCGCCGCAGAAGCAGTGCGGCAGTCCCACGCGGCCGCGCAGCGCCCGGGGAAGAGGACGGGCGGCGGCGAGGAGCGCCGCCGGCACAGCCAGGGGATCGGCGACTTCGCGAACCTCGCGCGTGCCGCGTCGATGATCGATCACGGTGAGCAGCGACTCCCGGGCCATCACTTCCAGGGACGGCTGGGCACCGAGCATCGAGTAGCGGCCGGCGCGAGCGCCGTTCTCGACCGATTCGAAGAGAAACGACGGGGCCGTGCGCTCGTCCGCGGAAACCAGCCGGCGATAGGCCAGGACCGGCGTGATCTGATCGCTCATGAGCCGACGCACGATCGGAACCACGGTGCAGGAGCGCGCCAAGGCACGAAAGGTCTCTCGGTCGGGCAGGGTCACGGCGGTGAGAATAGAGCTTCTCCACTCCGGCGTCGCGCGGCATCCGTACCATCGGCCACTGTGAGTTCCCTCGCCCCCGCGCCACCCTCCGCCGCCCCCGTGCTCGCCGCGGCGGAGCTTCAGGGCCTCACCAAGGTGTACTACAAGCCCGACGGAAGCGTGCTCGTCGAAGCGCTCCGCGGCCTCGATCTGCGGATCGAACACGGCGAGTACGTCGCCATCATGGGGGCGTCGGGAAGCGGCAAGTCGACGTTGATGAACCTGCTCGGCTGCCTCGATCGCCCGACCGCCGGGCGGTATCTCCTCGATGGCCACGACGTCGCCCGACTCCCCGACGACGAATTGAGCCGCATCCGCGGGCGCCGCATCGGCTTCGTCTTTCAGGCCTTCAACCTGATCAGCGAACTCACCATCGTCGAGAACGTCGAGGTGCCGCTCTTCTATCAGGGCTGCGGCAAGTCCGAGCGACGGGCCCGCGCGGAGGCGCGACTCGCCCAGGTGGGTCTCGAAGATCGCCTCGGGCACCGTCCCAAGGAGCTCTCCGGCGGTCAGCAGCAGCGCGTGGCGATCGCCAGGGCTCTGGTGACCGACCCCGCCGTGATCATGGCCGACGAGCCGACGGGAAATCTCGACTCGAAGACCGGTCAATCGATCCTCGAGCTCTTCGAAGCGCTCCACGATCGCGGCATGACCATCATCATGGTGACCCACGACGACAATCTCGCCCAGCAGTGCGAGCGGATCGTGCGACTGCGCGACGGACTGCTCGAGAGCGATCGGCGGCAGACGCGGCAGCGGAGCGCGGGCCGGTGACCGCGCCCGTCACCGCGAGCGACCCGCCCCGTGCCGGCTCCCGGCGGCATCCCTCGTTGCCGGAGGCTCCCGCTTCGGCGGCGCTTCCCACGCGGGTCGTGGGCATCGACCCGGGCCTGCACATCACCGGGTACGCATGCGTCGACCTTGCGGTCGGATCGAGCGACCCGAAGCTGGTCGAGGCCGGCGTCATCCGACTGCGGGCGTCCGATCCACTCGAGCAGCGACTGCGACAGCTCGATGGCGATCTCGAAGCCATCCTCGAAGAGTTCCAACCGACGCGGCTGGCGGTCGAGGTCGTGTTCGTGCATCGCGACTTCGCCCGCACCGCGGTACTCATGGCCCATGCCCGCGGAGTGGTTCTCCTCGCAGGAGCACGGCGTCGGCTTCCGCTTGACGAGCTCCCGCCGGCGCTGGTGAAGAAGGCCATGACCGGTCGCGGCCGCGCCACCAAGCAGCAGATGCAGTACGCGGTGATGGCCCAGTGCGGTCTCGCCGCACCTCCGAATCCACCCGACGTCGCCGATGCCATCGCCATCGCCCTCACGTCGGCGCGGCGGCTGATGTGGAAGGCGCTCTGAGCGTGAATCGCCCTCAGCCTCCCAGGCCGGAAACGCCATTCCGCCGGGGCGCATGACCCGCTCGTCACTCGTCACTCGTCACTCGTCAGGGACGGGAATCGAGCGCGGTCAACAGCACCGTGACTGGGGTGCCAATGGGCGGGAGCCGCTCGGTCCATGCCTCGTACTCGAGTGGGGCGACCCCCTCCTGATCAGGGAGGATTGCGGGAAAGGCAATCACTTCGTCTCCAAAGGTCACGAGCCCGATGATCGAGCCGCTCTGATCGGCAACGTACAGAGCGCTGCGCCCGTCCCGGGCAGGCTCCAGCACCGAGCCCGCGAAGTACCACGAGGAGTCGAGTTCGACGCCGCTTCGTGCTTCGCGAACCCATCGGCCGATCGGCTCGCGCCGGGCCGTACCGTCGGCAGCGATCCAGCGCACCTCGACCGAGAGCCGCGGACCGCGCGGCGGCACCAGGGCGAGCACGTCGTTCTCGAAGGTCCACGAGCCCGGCGCTCCGGGTTCGAGCCCGAGAAGAAGAAGCGCCGCATGGACGTCGCGCGGCCGAGACGCAATCGTCACCAGCGACTCGTGCTCGCGGGTCTGCGGCGAGCAGGCGATCTGCTCGAGCCACCCCGCGTCAATACAGACCACGGCATCGATCTCGACCGTCGAGCGCACGCGATCGATGCGAATCCCGGGCACGAGGGCGATCACGGCCGACTGCGCGGGTTGCCCCTCGGCCGTGGCCACCGGTCTCGACTGCGTTCCCCAATCGGTCGCCACGAGCGGCGGCAGCGGATCGACCGGGGCAGCCGCGGCGGCGTCTGGCTCGGTCGGGCTCTCTGGCGGGTTCAGGGGAACGGCTGCGCCCTCGACGCGAGACGCGCTCGCGACCGCGGCATCCGAGACCGCATCCGAGGGGTCGTCGGCGTGCTGGCCGGGACCCCCACTCCTACTTGCAGCCCTGCAGCCGGTGGCCACGAGGATCGCCCCGAGCAGGACCGCCCGCGCTGCGAGGGCGGCGATGCCACCCGGCCGGGTCGGGTCACGCCGCGGAGACGGCGCGGAGGGAGCAGATGCAGGAGGGGCTGATTTCATGAGAGGTCGTGCGGGCCCACGCGAAAGGGGGCCGAGAGGGGGCCGAGAGGCATCCGTTCCAGCCCCCCCGAGTCGACCCGCCGCGGCGGGGACCCGCGGATGAGGCAAAAAAGAAAAAAGGCCCGGCAGAGGCAAGCCTCATGCCGAGCCCTTCCGGGGGTCTGGAGGGTTCGGGTGAACCGAACGAGGATCAGTATATATGCTTATTCGCCGGTGACAAGGGGCCGTCACTCTCGGGACAGGAATTATTCAGTTGTGAGACGAACGGGTTTCGATCAATACGATCGCCGGATGCACGAACTTCGCCGCGCCGTTCGAATCTCGCTCCCGCTCGACGGGAGCGATCCGCGGGGCCTGCCCCGGGACAATCCCTTCGCGGCGTGGCCCTCGACCGACGACTTCAGCCTGTTCATCACCATCGAGGTCGCGGTGTCTGGCTCGCCCGACCCGGTCACTGGATATCTGGTGGACATCACCGCAATCGACCGGGAAGTGCGCTCGCTGGTGATCGACCGCCTGGCTCCGGCAATTGGCTCGGGGACCCCGCCGCCGGCTCGGGTCCTCCGCTGGATCGCCTCGACTCTCCCCGCCGCCCTCGAGCGCCACGTCGCCTGGGTCCGAATTGCGCTCCATCCCTTTCTGAGTCTCACCATGCATCTCTCCCGCCCCGATTGCATCATCCTTCGCCAGTCGTTCGAGTTCTCCGCGAGCCACCGTCTGCACTGCCGGGAGTACGACGACGCCACCAATCTCGCCCTCTTCGGAAAGTGCAACAACCTCAACGGCCATGGGCACAACTACCGCGTCGAAGTCGCGGTCGAGACGCCGCTCGACACCTCGGCCGAGCGACTCGATCGTCCGATTCTCAGGCTCACCCAGATCGAGTCGATCGTCCGCCGCGAGGTGATCGATCGCTTCGATCACCGGCATCTCAACAGCGACACGATCGAGTTCGCCACGCTCAACCCCTCGGTCGAGCACATCGCCCGGACCTGTCACGATCTGCTCGTCGCTCCCCTTGCCGCCGCCGGCGGCACGCTGCAGGAAGTCACAGTCTGGGAAACGGCCAAGACCTCCTGCACCTACCGGGCCGCGCCGTCGCGATGACCGACGAGGGCGAAGTCACGCCTCTTCGACCGGCGGTGGCGGCACTTCATGCCGCGCACCATCGGCGTCATAGCGGTAGGTCGTCCCAGGGAGCTCGTCGCGGCAGGCCTTGTGACTGCCGTCGCAGAATGGGAAGTTCCTGGTGATCCCGCAGCCGCAGATGAGAATCGCCTTCTCCTGCGGCTCGATCTTGATGGGACCACTGCGATTGGTGTGTATGACTCGAGGCATGAAGCACCTTCCGTTTGGCAGAAACTAGTTTGGCAGAGCCCAGTTCGGCAGAGCCCAGTTCGGCAGAGCCCAGTTTGGCAGAAACTAGTTTGGCAGAATGGGGAGTGAAAGAAACGTACCGGGCTCCCCGCCCACCGGGGAGCCGCATATCGAGTGCGTCGACTGCATCAGCCGTCGCCCGGAAGAGGGTAACGCGGAAGACGGATCAGCGCGGGAGCGACGGATCGCGGGAGGGGACCAGGCGGGTCGGAGGTCCGGGTCGCCCGCCCGCGCTCGGAACCGGCGGCGGCGGCGCCGGGGGCAGCGGCGCCAAGGTCGACGGCACGTAGGGGTGCTCCCGCTTTCGCAGGACCCTCGCCGAGATCACCGTGTCGTCCTGCTTGGTGCGGAGAAAGTCGGGGAGCCCCTCGAGCACGCGACCGAAGACGGTGTGCACTCCATTGAGGTGGGTGGGCGCACCGAAGCAGACGTAGAACTGACTTCCGCCCGAATCGGGATTGCCCGAGTGGGCCATGGCCAGTGACCCGATGAAGTGCTTCCGTGCATCCTGGACCGCCTGCTCGCCGACGATGCGGTACCCGGGACCGCCGGTGCCGGGTGTGCCGCTTCCGCCGAGCGTGGTGTTGGGATCACCACCCTGGGCCATGAATCCGGCAATCACGCGATGGAAGCGGGTCCCGTCGTAGAACCCCTTCTCGACCAGATCGATGAAGTTGGCGACATGGTTGGGGGCCTGATTTTCGAACAACTCCAGAACGAAACGGCCGCGGTTGGTGGTGATTTCGACTCGCGGAAGATCGTCGGCCCTGGCCTCCGCCTCCCGCAGCACCTGTTCTGCGGGCCAGAGCAGCGAGCAGGCGGTCGAGACCCCCCGCAGCCGTGCTGCCTCATTGTTGATGTTCGGCCCCGGGGGCGGCGTCAGGTTGATGAGGTCGAGCGACTCCGTGGCCTCGTCGAAGCGGTTGAGCATGATCAGCGTGTCGGCGATCTGCAGGGCGACCTTCGGATAGCGGGTGTAGGTCTCGCGATTGCGCTTCACCTTCTCGAGCGTGCTGAGCGCGGTGACGTAGTCGAAGCGCTGGGTGTAGAAGCTCGCCCAGCTTGCGAAGACGTTGCCATCCTCCGGCCGAAGCTGGGCCAGTTGCCGGAAGCCGGCATCGACCGCCTCGTCGTCATCCAGCCAGACTGCCGCCTGGACCAGCATCCCCACCACCGCCGCGTTGTCGGGATGTTCGGTGGCGTAGGCCACGGCCGCGCTTCGGAAGCCGCTGATCTCGCGCCTCTCGTCCGGACCCAGCGAGGGCTTTGAACGCAGCCATGCCGAGAGATCGGTGAACTGCTTGCGAAGCGCGTCGAAGGCCGGGTCCACGGAACTCGCCGCGGTGGGCGCCGGAGCGACTCGCGGAGGCGCGGCACCCGTCGCCGGACGGTTGGTGGTCGAGGCGAAACTGAGCAGAGACGCGAGGATGAACGTCGGAAGCATGGCTCGGGAAAGAGTACCGCACGAACCGCCCCGGAGCACGTGGAGGCACGTCGGGCCTTATCAGGGCACGTCGGCCGCTCCCGGGACCTGCTCAGGGAAGGTCGTTCTCACCCAGGAGCCTGAATCGCTTCCTGAGCAGAATCTGGCCGGCCAGTACCTGATCGTCGACGGCGAGTGCAATCGTCGGCGACCCGTGGGGCTTGAGCATCAACGGATAGGCGAAGCGGATGTTGAGCTCTGCCGCGAGCAGATGCAGACACATGCTGGTGAGCGTCTGCTGCTCCCCAAGTTCCACGATCAGCAGATCGAGCTCCGAGAAGGGCTGGGCGTGACTCTTGAGGATCGCTCGAGCCCGGTCGGCACGGTTCGGGATCAGCCGAACGACCGCGAAGTCGGAGCTCTCGATGACGCTCAACGAGGCGAGGTGGACATCGGGGGCCTCGTCGAAGAGCCTCACCAGTTCGAGCAGCTTTCCGACTTTGTTGTCGAGAAAGACACTGAACTGGCGGACGGTGGGCGCCGAGTAGCTCTGCTCGACTTCTGGAGGCATGTACTGGGTCATGGAAGCGCCGGGCATGGTAACGCGCCGCAGGGCTTCTCCTACACTCCCGGCCCATGCTCGCCTCCGAAACTCGCCGTCAATTTCTCGACTTCTTCGTCGGCCGGTGCGGCCACAGCAACGTGCCATCCTCCTCGGTGGTCCCTCACGACGACCCGACGCTGCTCTTCACCAACGCGGGCATGAACCAGTTCAAGGATGTCTTTCTGGGCCGCGGAACCCGTCCGTACACCCGGGCCGTGAACAGCCAGAAGTGCATCCGCGCCGGCGGAAAGCACAACGATCTCGAGGATGTCGGGCGCGACACCTATCACCACACCTTCTTCGAGATGCTGGGAACGTGGTCGTTCGGCGACTACTTCAAGATCGACTCGATCGCCTGGGGCTGGGAGTTCCTGACCACCGTCCTCGGTCTGCCGGCCGACCGGATCTACGTGACCTACTTCCGGGGCGAGCCCAAAGCCGGTCTCGACCCCGATCAGGAAGCTCGCGACATATGGCTCAACTTCCTTCCCCCCTCCCATGTCATCCCCGGGAACATGAAGGACAACTTCTGGGAGATGGGTGACACCGGGCCGTGCGGCCCCTGTTCGGAGATCCACTTCGACCGGATCGGCGGGCGCGACGCCTCCACGCTGGTCAACTCCGGCGACCCCGACGTCCTCGAGGTCTGGAATCACGTCTTCATCCAGTTCAACCGCGAGGCCGGCGGGGCCCTGAAGCTCCTGCCCGCCCGCCACGTCGACACCGGCATGGGCTTCGAGCGCCTGGTCTCGGTGCTTCAGGACAGGCGGAGCAACTACGACACCGACCTCTGGTCGCCGATCTTCTCGGCCATCTCCGCCCGCACCAGGTCCTCGCCCTACGGCGGCTCGCTGACCAGTCACGCGGACATCGCCTACCGGGTGATCGCCGACCACATCCGCTGCCTCACCGTGGCCATCACCGACGGCGCCGCCCCTGGAAACGAGGGTCGGGCGTACGTCCTCCGCCGCATCCTGCGACGGGCCGCGCGTCACGGTCACCAGACCTTCGGCGTGCGCGAACCCTTCCTCTGCGACCTGGTTCCGACGGTGATCGAAAGTCTCGGCGAGGCCTTTCCCGAGCTTCGGGCCCGCCCGCAGCGGGTGATCGATCTGATTCGAGACGAGGAGCTCGCCTTCGGCCGCACCCTGGATCGAGGCATCGCCCACTTCAGCGACGCCGCCGAGCGTGCAGTCGGTCCTGGCGGAGCGAAGAGCGCCGGCCAGACCTCCGGCCAGATCTCGGGCCAGATCTCGGGCCAGATCTCGGGCCAGATCTCGGGCCAGATCTCGGGCCAGATCTCGAGCGATGATGCCTTCCGCCTCCACGACACCTTCGGCTTCCCAATCGATCTCACCCAGGTCATGGCCTCCGAGCGGAATCTGACGGTCGACGTCGAGGGGTACGAAGCGCTGATGGAGAAGGCCCGCGACGTGAGTCGGCGCGGCGGCGAGACCGAGGCCCGGATGGCCCTCACGCCCGACGCACTCGGAAACCTGCGCTCGCTCGGCATCGCCGAGACCAACACCGACGACAAGTATCTCAATCGCCCGCTGGTTGCCGAGGTGCGGGCGATCTGGACCGGCAGCGAGTTCGACGAACGGGCCGAGATCGGCCGAGTGGTCGGGGTGATTCTCGACCGGACCAATCACTACGCCGAACAGGGTGGACAGGTCGGCGATCAGGGTCGTCTGCGCTGCGAAGCGTCGACCCGCGGAGGTCGATCGCTGGGAGCTGCCGAGGTCGAGATCCAGGACACCCAGAACTTCGGCGGCTACGTGCTCCACATCGGGCGGGTGAGTTCCGGCACGCTGACCGTCGGCGACCGCGGCGAGCTCTTCCTCGAGCGCGACCGCCGCGACGGAATCCGGGCCAATCACACCGTCACCCACCTGCTCAACCTCGCCCTGCGCAAGGTCGTCGGCGAGGAGAGCGATCAGCGCGGCTCGCTGGTTGCCGCCGATCGACTCCGCTTTGACTTCGCCGCCAATCGGGCGCTGGCCCCCGAGGAGATCGAGCGGGTGGAGTCTCTGGTCAACGAGTCAATCGCCGCGGACCTGAAGGTCTTCGCCGATCTCGCCTCGCTCGAGAAGGCCCGCGCCGTGCAAGGTCTGCGGGCCGTCTTCGGAGAGCGCTACCCGGACCCGGTGCGCATCGTCTCGGTCGGGGCTTCGCCGAGCGAGCTTCTCACCGATCCGTCGAATGGGCGCTGGCGTGATCTCTCAATTGAGTTCTGCGGCGGCACCCATCTCGACCAGACCGGTGAAGCCAAACGCTTCGTGCTGCTCTCGGAGGGCGCCCTGGCGAGCGGCATCCGTCGCATCTTCGGCCTTGCCGGACCGGCAGCGCTGGCCGCCCAGGCCGCGGGCCACGGTCTCGAGCAGCGGGCCCTCGCCGCCGAGCGACTGTCCGACGAGACCCTTCCGGCGGAGTTCGACGAGCTCGCCTCCCAGATCGATGCGCTTCCGATGAGTCTCGGCACCAAGCGCCGCGTGCAGAGCGCACTCGAGCGGCTGCGCGAGCGGGTCAAGTCGATCCGCAAGCGCGAACAAGGCGCCTCCCGCGTCGTGGTCGTCGCCCAGGCCCGGGCCATCGCCGAGCAGGCCACCACGCGGATCATCGTGCACGCCCTCGGCGCAGCCGATCGAGACGCGCTGCTGGCGGCGATGGATGTGATCCGCGCCCGTCGTCCCGATGCGGCCGTGATGCTCTTCGCGACCGATCTCGAGAGCGACAAGCTGGCGATGGTCGCCGGGGTCCCTCCCGCGCTCGTCGCCGCCGGACTCAAGGCCGGCGAGTGGGTGAAGGACGCGGCGACGGCGTGCAGCGGAACCGGTGGCGGTCGCCCCGACATGGCTCAGGCCGGCGGAAAGGGAGTGGCGAACCTCGAGGCAACCATGATCCGGGCCGCCGACTTCGCCAAGCAGCGAGTGCCTGTTTCGCAGGGAGCAACGTCGTGACCACGAGCCCCTCCACCACTCCTGCAAGCCCGCGGGAAAGTCGCGATGCCGCAAGCGCCCCGTCAGCCCTTCGCGTGGCCGGACTGCGCTTCCGCTACGGCCCGGGGCCGTGGATCATCGATCTTGCGGAGCTTTCGCTGGCGCCCGGCGAACAGGTCCTTCTCACAGGTCGATCGGGAAGCGGCAAGAGCACGCTGCTTCAACTCATCGCCGGTCTCGTCGATCCCCTGCAGGGCTCGGTCGAAGTCGACGGTCGAAACGTGCACGCTCTCTCCGGCTCGGCCCGCGATCTCTTCCGCGGCCAGCGGATCGGCATGATCTTCCAGACCTTCCAGCTTCTGCCGGGCTTCACCGCCCGCGAGAACGTGATGCTGGCCCTGCTCTTCGCCGGTCGGGCCCCGCGCGAGCAGCGCGAGCGGGCCGATCGACTGCTCGTCGAGCTCGGCATCGAGCGGGCCGACGCTGCCGTGGACGAGCTCTCGGTCGGGCAGCAGCAGCGGGTGGCGGTCGCCCGCGCGGTGGCGTGCAATCCCTCGCTGGTTCTCGCCGACGAACCCACCGCGAGTCTCGATTGCGAGAACGCCGGCATCGCCATGGACCTGATCCAGGAATCGTGTCGTCGCACCGGGGCCGCTCTTCTCTGCGCCAGCCACGATCCCGCGCTGGCGGCGCGATTCACCCGGAAGGTCTCCCTCACATGACCGAGCTTGCGATCATCTTGAAGAGCCTTCGCTCCAGACTCTTCCTCACCATCATCACGGTGATCACCGTCGCGGTCTCGGTGGCCCTGATGCTCACGCTGCTGACCATGCGCGAGGCGGGCCACGATGCCTTCCGCCGAGGCAGCGGCACCACCCACCTGCTGGTCAGCGCCGACAGCTCGCCGCTGGTCTCGGTGCTCAACGGGGTCTTCTACGCCAACGCCCCGCGCAATCCGATCCCCTGGGCGAAGTACGAGGAGATCCGCTCCCGCTTTCCGTGGGACTTCGCCATCCCCACGCAGCTCGGCGACAGCTATCGAGGTCACCCGGCGCTCGCGACCACCCGCGACTTCCTCGAGAAGTTCCAACCCGATCCGCGGGGCAGGTTCGAACTCGCCTCCGGTCGCTTCTTCGAAGCGCCCTTCGAGGTGGTGCTCGGGGCCGAGGCCGCCCGCGAGTCGCGCCTCAAGCTCGGCGCCACACTCTTCCTGACCCACGGCAGCGGCGGCTCTCGAGAGGGCATGGAGGGGGAAGGCGAGCACGCCCACGCCGACCATGAGCACACCGAGTTCCCATACACCGTCGTCGGCATTCTCGAACCGACCGGGACGCCCCACGACCGACTCCTGATCACCGACCTCGAGAGCACCTGGATCCTGCACGCCCACGATCGTCGGCATCACGCCGATCACTCGATCAGCACGACGACCAGCGCCGATCTGCTCGAGAGCGACCGGCTCATCACCGGAATCCTGCTGCGACTTCCCACGCGCCCGGGGAGCGCCGTCTCGGCCGGGATGCAGCAGCAGTTCGATCAGCTTCGCCGCGACACCAGCATCGTCGTCGCCCAGCCGGAGCAGCAGATCGACAAGCTCTTCTCGATCGTGGGCAGCATTGATCGCCTCTTCATCGCCATGGCCGCGGTGGTGATGGTGGGCGGTGGCATCAGCATCCTTCTGGCTCTGGCGAGTTCGATGGAGGCGCGGCGACGGCAGATCGCGGTGATGCGAGTCCTCGGCTGCAGCCAGATGCGAATCTTCTCCCTCGTCCTCACCGAGTCGGCGCTGCTGGGCCTCCTCGGTGCGGCGGTAGGCATCACCATCGGGCTGATCGGCTGTCTGGTCACCGCCGCGATCCTGCGGCAGACCCTGGGCCTGGTCATCGAACCGAACCCGAGGCTTCACTGGCTGGTGATCGTGGCGGCTGCCACCGTGGTGCTCGCGGGTCTCGCCGGAGTGATCCCGGCCGCGATGGCCTATCGCACGCCGGTGGCCCGGAATCTGCGACCGATCGGCTGATCGATGGCGGCGGGTTCGTGACGCTGGGGCAGATGGAGAATCCGGGTTTCCGCGGAGATAGCGCTCCCTCTCAACGGAGCCGACGGTCAGAATGCCCGGCGCTCCGCGCGGTTCGATCGCGCTCGCCCCCCAATTCGGACCCGATAGAGGAGAAGACGCATGCTGTCTGGATCAGTTGTTGCCGGTCTGGCGCTGTGCTCGTTCACCCTGTTCGTCGACCCATCCCTCCGACCCTCGATCCTTGATTGGCACGTCCGCGACGTCGCCCTCCCGGGGCTGCCGATCGTCCCCGCGCCTCATCCCGGCTGGGATCTTCAGGCGTCGAGCAACACCTATGCGACGCTCTACGCCAGCCAGTTCGCCGCAGGCGAACCCGTCGGGCTGATGCTCCGCAACGGGACCGCTCCGCTCTTCGGCTGGAAGGACCCCGATGCGCTGCTGACGTCGATCTCGATGGTCCCGCAGCTCGACTTCGTCTTTGCCGACTTCGAGATGCCTGCCGCTGAGCTTGCGATCATGGGCATGATCGATCAGGTGCGCGGCAACCTCGATCCCGCGATCAACCTGGCGTGGATCGGCGCGTACAACGAGTACCCCGGGCCCTACGACGACTCGTTCGCCAACCCCGCACTCGCGTTCCGCCCGTTCCAGAGCAGCTTCTATCTGACAATCGGGCTCGATGTGGCCATGCCGGCGTGCTACCCGTACTCGGTCTATCAGGCCCACACCAGTGTTGCAGTCTGGGGCGAGTACATCGCCCCCAACATCCGAAGCGCCCTCTTCTGGGCCCCGATTCACCGCGCCACCAACGCCAAGCTGAATCTGCCGGCGACCCACATGCTGATCCCGTGGGTCAATCCCTACGTCTCGACGGCGGGCTATCCCAACGTGACCCCGCCGACGGCGGAGGACCGCGTGGCCCTGGTCCAGCACCTCCGCCTGCGCGGCTGCGACGGCTACTACGTGCTCGAGTCGTTCATCGCCGACTATCCGACCGCGCAGTACCGCCTCGACATGCTGAATGCCTGGCAATCGCTCGACTTCATCTTCGACGTGCCTGCCAACGTCACCACCTCGGTGATGAATCTCAGCACCGACAAGGTCAGCGGCGTGCAGTGGTCGGGAATCTCTCGCCCCGGCTTCGCCGCGGTGCTGGTGAGCAATCTCGGGAACGCCGAAGCGGACGTCACCCTTCCGGGTTCGCTCTGGCCCGATGGCGGAGTGGTGACGGTGGCCGCGGGCACGCATCAGCTTTTCGTTGCGGACACCGACGGTCCGCTCGCCGACCTCAACGGTGACGGTCTGATCGACGCGTTCGATCTCGGGACGCTGCTGAGCGCCTGGGGGACGTGCCAGCCACGGGAGTGTCCCGCCGACCTCGACGGCGACGGCACGGTGGACGCCGCGGATCTGGGCATGCTGCTGGCGGCGTGGGCCCCCTGACGGCCGCCTTCTCACTGGGGTGCCACGCAACGCCGTGAACGAATCACGGCGTTGCGTGGCACTCGCCGAGCTCTTCGCCTCGCGCGTTGCGCTTCCCCCGCACGCCGTCCCGCCACCGTCGCCAGGGCCGCCCGCTGGGCGTCGTCCGTCGGCCGCACGCTCGACCCGGCATGCGACATGTCGAAGAAGGTGGTCCACCAGGAAGAAGGATTCATGGAAGGATGTGGGAGGCGGTGCGGTCCGAAAAGCGGACGAGCGGAGAGGGATCGGGAATGAGTAATGAGGGGCGTAACGCCGGATCACGCGCCCGCGCGGGGGTGCAGCCCGGCCGAGCACGCTTTCCGGTGAAGCGTCGCCGCCGGGGGCGTCGCGGGGCGATGTCCTCGACGGTTTCCCACGGCCAATCGCCCGGTTGGAAGTGGCCAGGCCCCAAACCCCCAGCCTTGTCCCCGGGACCCTCTCCGCTCGCGCGGCGAGCCCCTCATTACTCATTCCTCGTTCCTGATCCCTCTCCCCAGTTCAAACCGCGCAAAGCGTGGTCCGACCCTTCCCCGCTCCCTCAGGTGTCGGATACATTCTGCCCGGCAGGGAGCAGGCGCACGCCGTGTCCGCGCACAGGCCTTGACGGCGGTTCGACACTGATCCGCCGCGGTCCCTGCGTCTCTCCCTCCATGAAGTCCTCGCATGCCGCGGCGCCATCCTGGCGACGGAGTTGGCATCGGGGTTCCCGACGAAGGCCCGCCCATCGTGACCGATCGGCTGCCCAGTGCATCGTTTGCCATTCCCAGATCCCACTTCAGTTACGACCTTTCAGGAGACGCTCACCATGAGCTTGAGAATGCTCGGCCCCGTCGCCGCCGCGATCGGCCTGTCCAGCATGGCATTCGCGGGCAGCGGCCTGCGGATCAATGAAGTCCGCATCGACCAGCCCGGTGTGGACAACGACGAGTACGTGGAGATCGCCGGCACGCCCGGCACCGTGCTCACCAACATCACCTACATCGTGATCGGCGACCAGGCCGGCGCGGTGCCTCCGCTTCAGAACGGCACGATCGAACTCGTGCTGAATCTCTCGGGCGCGGTGATCCCGCCCGACGGACTGCTGCTGGTGGCAAAGAGCACGATGACCATCGCCGTCCCCGATCTGGTGCTCTCGTTCAACTTCGAGGAACTCGACAACGTCACGCACCTCCTGGTGCAGGGCTTCTCGGGCTCGAGCAACCAGGATCTCGACACCAACAACGACGGCATTCTCGACATCACGCCGTGGACGGCGATCGTGGACAGCGTCGCCATCGTCCAGAATCCGACGCCCAACGGCATCACCTCCGACTTCTTCTACAGCACCACCACGATCGGCCCGGACGGGGCCTTCGCGCCGAGCCAGATCTGGCGCTGCACCGACAGCCTCGACTGGAACATCGGCACCCTGAACTTCACCGGCAGCGACTCGCCGGGCGAGCCCAACCCGATCTGCTCGGAGCCGCCGGCGCTTCAGATCAACGAGATCCGCGTCGAGCAGCCCGGCCCCGAGAACGACGAGTACTTCGAGCTCGTCGGCGCCGCCGGCACCTCGCTCAACGGCCTCAGCTACATCGTGATCGGTGACGATGAGGAAGGCGCGGCAGGCAGCAGTGGCGTGATCGAGTTCGCGATCCCGCTCGACGGCTTCTCGATCAACTCCAACGGCTTCTTCCTCGTCGCCGAGGATGACAACACCTTCGGGGCCATCGCCGACCTCTTCTTCCCGCTCGATTTCGAGGGCAGTGACAACGTCACCCATCTTCTGGTGACCGGTTTCACCGGCCTCGTCGGCGACGATCTGGATACCAATGACGACGGTGTGCTCGACATCGTGCCCTGGACGCTCGTGGCCGACTCCGTCGGACTCCTGGAGACCACCCAGCCGCCCACCGGCACCGGCAACGAATGGCTCTACTCGGAGACCACCGTCGGCCCCGAGGGCATCTTCCTGCCCGGCCACGTCTACCGCTGCACTCCCACGAACGAGTGGCAGATCGGCCCCTTCGATCCCGCCAACGGGCTCGACACCGCCGGCGCCACCAACGTCGAGTGCCAGATCTGCGGCATCCCCGGAAGTGGAAGCTGCTTCACCGAGCACGTCGGAACGGGCTGCGACAACGCGGTCTGCTGCGAGGCGATCTGCGACATCGATCCGGCCTGCTGCGAGACCGGCTGGGATGCCGATTGCGTGGATCAGGCCGAGACCATCTGCGTGACCGGTGGCTCGGCTCCGCCGGTCCTGCTCAACGAGATCCGCGGCGATCAGACCGGCACCGACAACGACGAGTACTTCGAACTCGTCGGTCCCGCCGGCACCAGCCTCAATGGCGTCACCTACATCGTGCTGGGAGACAGCGCGGGTGGTGGCAGCGGCATCATCGAGACCATCGTGCCGCTCAACGGCTTCTCGCTCAACGGCAACGGGTTCTTCGTGGCCGCGGAGGCGACCTTCACGCTCGGCACTCCGGACCTGAGCTTCACCGGCAACAGCTTGAACTTCGAGAACGGTGACAACGTCACTCACCTGCTCGTCTTCAACTTCACGGGAACGAATGCCCAGGATCTCGACACCAACGACGACGGCGTCCTCGACATCACGCCGTGGAGCACGGTGATCGACTCGGTGGCGATCGTGGGAACAAGTGTTCCGCCAATCGGCGCAGGTGAATGGCCCTACTCCAACTCCCTCGTCGGTCCTGACGGGACCTTTGTCCCCGGCTACGTCTATCGCTGCACGCCCGATGGAACCTGGGCGGTCGGGGCCTTCGACGTGACCCGCGGCTTCGACACTCCGGGGGCCATCAACGGCGTCTGCCCCGAAGCCGATCCCTGCGGCAATCCGAACTCGCCCGACTGCTTCACCGAACATGGTGCCGCAGGCTGCAGCGACTCGGCGTGCTGCAACGCGGTGTGCGATCTCGACGCCGCCTGCTGCGAAGTGGCGTGGGATGCCGACTGCGTGGCCCAGGCGAACACTCTCTGCCTGGTGAGCGGTGAGGCTCCGGTGGTCACCCTGAACGAGATCCGCATCGATCAGCCCAGCACCGACAACAACGAGTACGTCGAGATCGCCGGCAAGCCGGGCACCAGTCTCAACGGCGTCACCTATCTGGTGATCGGCGACGGCACGACCGCGGCCGCCAGCGGCGTCATCGAAGTGGCCCTCGATCTCTCGGGTCAGGTGATTCCGGCGAGCGGCTTCTTCACGATCGCCGAGACCACCTTCACCCTGGGCACGCCGACCCTCTCGGTCGGCGCCACCGGGCTCAACTTCGAGAACGGCGACAACGTCACCCATCTGCTGGTCTTCAACTTCTCGGGCACCAACGCCCAGGATCTCGACACCAACAACGACGGCGTGCTCGACGTGGCGCCGTGGGGTTCGGTGATCGACTCGGTGGCCTTCGTCGGCCTCGACTATCCGCCGGTGGACGTCGGTGACGAGTGGGTCTACTCGACGACGATCGTCGGGCCGGACGTCACCTTCGTGCCGGGGTACATCTATCGCTGTGCCAACGGCGGCGAGTGGGCCATCGGCCTCTTCGACGTGCTGCTCGCCCAGGACTCGCCCAACGAGGTCAACGCCGAGTGCGAAGGCAAGGGCACGCCCTGCCCGGCCGACATCACCGGCGACGGCATCGTCGACGGCGCCGATCTCGGCGAACTGCTCAGCGTCTGGGGCCCGTGCGACGGTTGCCTCGCCGATCTCGTCGCCGATGGCAATATCGACGGCGCCGACCTCGGCGAGCTCCTCAGCGCCTGGGGACTCTGCCCGGAGTGATCCTTCCCGCTTCCGTGAGGTGATCAGCTCGAGGTGATTCACACCCACCGCTCGCCGACCCACTCTGCCTCATATCGCCCCCGGACTCCAGACTGCGGTTTGGGTCCGGGGGTTTTTCATTCCAAGCGGGCTCGGCTTCGCCGACTGGGCGCGTCGGCTGCGCCGCCGCCGTTGAGGTGTGCCGCTGCCGCGGCACCTCTTTGAAGCCGGCCACGCCGCCGCCGACAGGGGACATGTGAACTTCGTGCGGCAGTGAGCGGCGGCGAGTCCGGCAGGGCTGATGGGGGGAGGGAGGGTTCGACGCAGGCGCATCGCGCTTTCGGGGTGCTGGATGTCACGGTCGGCCGAGGCCGCTCCCGGTGCCTGTACCATTCGCCCATGATCCCCGGGACGGTCATCGGTACATGCAAGCTGTCAGCCGTGGTGCTCTGCGCTGCTGCTGGCGCAGCGCTCAGTCCCGTTTCGGGAGCGTCGCTCGCGGTCACCGCACTCGGCTCGATCCTCGGCGGCGCTGCCGGCAACTTCTTCCACGAGATCTCGAACTCTCTTGGACACTGGCTCGGCCAAAACGTCCGAGGCCCGGTGGGACCTCCGACGAATCACGATCTCGACCACCTCATCGCTCGGGCCATCGTGCAGTCGATTCGAGTGACCGCCACTGAGCTCGGAGCGGCGAACACGATCAAACCATTCTGCACTCGGATATGTGCCGCGCGTGAGCACCAGATCCTCGAACTGATGCGGCGGAAGGAGTTTCGCGACCCGGACGAGTCCACCGTCGTTGCCCTTGTCGGCACTGCGCTCGGTGGCATGACCACCGAAACGAAGACACCCGACTACTGGGTGCGATTCGTGCAGGCACTCGCCAAAGAACTCGGAGCCGACAACACCGTCCGAAGCGCGCCCGCCCAGGCGATTCGAGCCATCGCGGAGCTTCTCTCACCCGACCTCACTCCCCCGACGCCCGATCCGCAGGCGGAAGAGGGAATCAAGCACATCGCCCAACAGCTCCATCTCAACCTCGCCGCCCAGGCCAACGACATCCTGCGCAATTCGTTCGGCCCCCAGGGAAGAATCTTCATCGCCGTCCTCTTCCAGTTCCTCAATTCGATCGCCACACAGCGCAGCGGCGTCGATAGCTCGATCGGCTTCTCCGACGCGGAAGCGGTCAATCTCAAGGAGTGGATTCACGCCGCAACCGCGTCGGCGCTCCGCGAGGCAGCCGCTCGCCCGGTCCCCAGCACCGATCTCGAACGCGAGTACCAGGCGCTGGTCACGAGCGAGATCGACACACTCAAGAGAACCCTCGAGCAGCTCGGCCAGGATGTCGCATTCATCCGCGTGGGGGTCGCCCGGCTCGCCAACGCGTTTGCTCCCCGAATCATTCTGTATCCAAGGGTGCCTCCCCCGAAACCGGGAGACCCCTCCGGACAACGAGACCGCTTCGTCTTCCGCACCGAGCGAATGTCGGTCGTCGGCCGAGAGGACGAACTCAAGGAGCTCAACGCCTGGCTCGATCTCGAGGGCCCATTCAGTTGGGACCTCTGGACCGGCCCCGCCGGAAGCGGCAAGAGCCGACTTGCCCTCCACCTCTGCCGCACCCGACCCGACTGGCACAGCGGCTTCTTCCACTGGACCAAAGGCAACACTCCTCAATGGCACCTGTGGTCCCCCGAGGCCGACACGCTCATCGTCTTCGACTATGTCGCCGAGCATGCGAAGGAGATCGGAGACGTTCTCGCAACGCTGGCAGTGCGAGCGGCACCCGGCGCGTCCCATCCGCTCCAACACGGCGTGAAGGTGCGATGTCTGCTCCTTGAACGTGCCGCGGCGCCGAAGACTCAGACAGGCGGGGACTCCCCCAACGAGCCCGCCCAAGGTCGGGATGCCGCGCCCGTGACGAGGGGGTCGATCGAGGTTCTCAAGCTCGAGGCAAGCTGGCTGTCGACCCTGCGCATCGCCGGGGCTACTGCCGGCGAGTCATACCGCCTCGCTCATGCCCGGACCGACATCGACCAGCCGCAACGACCGATTATCGGCGTGCGTGAAGCTGCGGTGCGGCAGATCATTGTCGAAGACGCCGAACTCGCGGGTGAGACGACCGACCCGGCGGGCCTTGACATTCGAGTCGCGGCCGCACTCCGGATCGACCCCGATCGTCGTCCGCTCTTCGTGGCGATGGCAGCCGAGGCAGTGCGAGAACACGGTGGCGCGTTCGAACTGCGTCCTGGCGAGTCCCGGTTTGATGCGTTGATCGATCACATCCGCGGCAAGGAATGGCGACACGCCTGCGAACGGCTGGAACGACATCCGCACGGCCGCGGCCCGGATCTTGCGCATTGGGAGCGACTGGTCTGCCTCGCGACGATGGTCGACGGACTCGGTGGAGATCGCTTCAACGACGCGCTGGACAAGTCGGCTCAAGCCGGGATTCCGAGTCACGTTGACTGGGGAGACGGCACGCGGTTTGACCTCCTCGTCAGCGGCGCAAGTCGCAACTATGCCCCCAAACTCGAACCAGATATTCTCGGCGAGGCCTTCGCGCTGGACTGGCTCGAACGCAACTCCAGCAGACTGGCGACGGACCTCATCGATCTGGCGTGGTCGCTCGGGATGCGGGAGTTCGTCGTGCGAGCGGCGCAGAACTTCCCCGACCGGGTGGAAGGGGTGGGGCTTCTCGCGCCCCGCGGCGGGGCCGATCAGGACTCTCTTCTTGGAGCGCATCTCGCCCAGATGATCCGGACATCCGTCCGAGGCGGCGACAGGTCCGGGACCTCTGCGCGGGGCAAGCGGCTGCTTCTCGACCCGACCCAGCCGCCACGGGTCCGGGCCCTCGGCGCGTTCGGCTGGACCCAGCATCCGATGTCGCCCGGGGACTTGGAAGAGTTTGAGTCTGCGTGCCATTCCCTGGCACGAGAGCACCCCGACGACGCGGCCGTCCGCGAGCAGTTGGCCTCGGGGCTCAACAACGCGATCGTCCACGCCGGTGCCGACGTCACCCGCGCCGAGCAACTCCTCGGCCGGCTTCAGACCCTCGCTGATCGCAACCCCGACGACGCGGCCGTCCGCGAGCCGTTGGCCATGGGGCTCTACAACGCATTCAACAACGCCGGTGCCGACGTCACCCGCGCCGAGCAACTCCTCGGCCGGCTTCAGACCCTCGCTGATTCTCATCCTGCCGAGGTGTCGCTGCAGTTGGCTGCTTTCCGCGCCTGCGTAGTCGGGTTCTACGCCTCGATCCAGGTCGGAGCTCCGCGCACTGAACTGATCCGCCTCGCCGCGATGCGGGTGCCAGCTTTGCCGCTGACGACAGAAGCGCGAGATCTGGCTCGCGCACTCGTCTCGATTGTGACCTCAGCGTCCGACTCGCTCGAGGGTGAAGCGAAGAACGCGATGGATCACGCAGGATCAACTCTTTCGGCGGCCTGCGAGGCCAAGTTCGGCTGAGGGTGGACCACCGAGCCCCAGCCCGGCGGGAGGGCGGTGCAGACGACGCACCTCCAATCCCGGGACACGTCTCACCCCGAATGGCGCCCCGACCTGCCAACGCTCCGGTGCAACGCTCCGGTTACAACTCCAGCCACGCGTCGCCGGATGAAGCAGGGTGATCGTGATGGCATGAATCGCCGAAACTCGAAACCTGGATAAGCCACCTTCAGGCCGATCGGGGCCGGTTGGGTCCGCTCGGTTTGACGTTGGACACGCGTTTGAGTTCGCGGTCCGTTCCGAGGTGTCGCAGTTCCCTCCAAGGCCGACTTCGCGTTGTACGAACACGGTCGGCAGAGCCGACCGTGGCCTCCAGAATCGCGACTCGGAATCACGACTCGGAATCACGACTCGGAATCACACCCTTCCTGCGCATCTCCCCCGCGCACGCGCACTCCGTCCTCCTACCCTCTGCCCGTGACGCTGCTGCGGCCCATTGCGGTGCTGGGTGAAGTGATGATCGATGCCATCGATGGCTTCGGTCGGTTCGTGCGTTTTGCCCTGGTCACCTTCTTCTGGATCTTCACCAGCCCGTCGAAGTGGCTGCGGATGCGGTTGATCCTGCCGCAACTCTTCACGGTCGGGGTCGCCTCGGTGCCGGTGGTGGCGATCACCGGAGCGTTCATCGGGATGATCCTGGCCCTCGAGGGCTATCAGCAGTTCTACGCAATCGGCCTTCAGGATCGACTTGGTGGCGTCATCAACATCTCGGTGACCAAGCAGATCGGACCGGTGCTCGCGGCAGTGATGGTCGCGGGACGCGTCGGTGGTGCGCTGGCGGCGGAGCTTGGCACCATGCGGGTGACCGAGCAGCTCGATGCGATGCGGGCGATGGCCAGCGATCCAGTTCCCTATCTGGTGGTGCCGCGATTTCTCGCGTGCCTGATCATGACGCCGATCCTGACCATCTACTCGGACATCCTCGGCGTCTGGGGCGGCTGGCTGGTGACGGTGAAGTTCTACGGCGTGCCCGCCTCCGACTACTGGGAGTTCACGGCGTCGTTCGTGGGCTGGTGGGAACCGACCACGGGCGTGGTCAAGAGCCTCTTCTTCGGGGCCAGCATCGGGCTCATCGCCTGCTACAAGGGATTCAACTGCGGAAGCGGCGCCGCCGGCGTCGGTCGTGCGGCCACCGACAGCTTCGTCGCCAGTTTTCTGGCGATCATCGCCATCAACCTGGTGCTGGCGAAGTTCCTCAACACAATCGGTGAAGTGCTCATCTACGAGGGCGGATACTCGGCCTTCGACTGAATCGGGCGACAGGTTCGGCCACCGCGGCTCGCAACCCGCTGGCCGTCGCTGCGGTTGAATCGGATGCGCGGCTCGGGAAGATCCGCCTCGCCGCGCACTCCCGCTTACGGAGTTCTCCCCGTGCTGCTGCTCGCTCGCATCATCCTCCCGATCCTTCTCCTGGTGCAGTCGCCGCAGGTCATGACCTCGGGACGCCCGCCGATCAATGCCCTCCAGCGCACCGATCCGAAGGTCTATGACATCCAGTTCGGAGTCAACCTCTTCACCGAGATCCCGCCGGGCGATGCCTCGCTGCGATTGGCCATGTCGGTTGAAGACGCCCCGATCGTGCTGCCGATCATCAGCCGCGGCCCATGGAGCAAGGCGGATCTGACGACCGTTGCCGGACGGGTCTGGGTCGATGCCCGCGGTGGTGCCACGCTCACCCCGCGACTCGATCCCAACAAGGGCTTCGGGATGACCTTCGCGGTGCTGTCGGTGACCGCCCGCGCGGCCCAGAGCATCCGCTGGGAGATGACCTATCGCATGCAGTGCTGGAGAAGCGCTCTCGACGATCGAGTCGCCGCCCGCGCCACCTGGCCGCAGGCCTGGCCCGAGGAGTGCCAGGACAGTCTCAAGCCGCAGCTCTTCATCGAGTCCGACGATCAACGCTTCATCGACTTCGTGGCCAAGGTGAGCGACGGCCAGCTCCGCAGCGTCCCGCCCTTTCTCGCGGCCAAGGATCTGATCCGAGCCACGATCAATGCCCTGCGAGTGAACGGGAACGGACTCGATCGCGGCCTGGCCGGACTGCTCCGCGGCTTCGAGATGGTCGGTGCCGCCAAGGCCATGGAAGCAGGCGTCGGCAGCCCCGCCGATCTGGTGGCCGCGTGCGTCGCGGTGCTTCGCGCCGGCGGCATTCCCGCGCGGGTCGTGGTGGGCGTCGACCGCAACCTCGAAGACGGCAAGCGACCACCGCTCAGCGCCTGGGCCGAGTTCTATCTGCCCGATTCGGGCTGGGTTCCCTTCGACCCGATGCGCATGCGCGGCAACAACATCGCCCGCCTCAACGTGCGCGACCCGTGGCCGTGGCTGGGAACGATCCGAGACATGAACGACTGGATTCCACTCTCCTATTCGTTCCACCCGCCGAACGCGGCCCTGATCACCCACGGACGCCCCTGCGTGTGGGGTTGGGACCCACGGCCGGCGGGCGTACCCGGACCGACCCAGCAGTACGTGACGATCTCGACCGTCTCCCGCGGCAACGGCGTCGAGGACCCGCAGTAGAGATGAGTGATCTGAAGAGGAATGGCGCGGGGGCTTCGGCCCTTCCGCGTGACGGTGCGAGAGACCCGCGTGCCCGGAGCGACGCCATGAGAGACGTTCGTCGAGTGCCTGGACTTGCTGCGTAGGTCGGGATCGTTCTGCTCGCCATCGCGACCGGGACCCGCGCGTCAGCCGCGGCGATGCCAGCGGCCCCCGGCGACTCCGCCCCCCCGACGACGAATGCCGCCTCTCTGTACACGCAGGCCATGAAGTTGATCCAGTTCGACGCAGGGGCCGAAACCTACGGCCTCGGGCTCACTCGCGACGAGTGGAACCGATTTCACATGGTCGAGGGCGTCGAGGACCTGACTGAATCCGATCGCGAACTGATTCGCCGGGCGCAACCGGCGCTTGAGCTCGTGCGGCAGGCGGCGGTGCTGCCCCGGTCCGACTTCCAACTCGATCTGAGCCTGGGCCACAACAACCTGCGACTCCCACACCTGGCCCCGATGCGGCAGTTCGCTCGGATGCTGCGCGTCGAGGCTTGGCAGCGGGTCGCTGCCGGCGACGCAGAGGGCGCGGTGATCGCCATGGCGGTTGCCAACGCCGCGCTCTGGTACCGCCTCGCCGCCCGCGCCGCCCTCACCATTCGAACTGATGAACAGGCGACGCTGGAGGCATTTCGCGTGACCGGCGGCGCCGTCGACGAGACGGTGCGGGCCGAAGCCGCCCGGATCGTCGAGCGGCATCGTGACGCCATCCTTCGACCGCTGCTCGAGGGGTCGCGGTCTCGACGCTGCCAGTTCGTCGAACCGATTGGGCGAAACCTCACGATGATGGTCGGTCTTCCGGAGTACGCCGCGGGATTGCGGGCGGCAGCGCGGCTGCTGCGCGTCGCCCAGTTGCTCGAGCCGGCGGACGCCGCGGCGGTGCCCTCGCCCGCGCCTGCATCGCCTTCTTCACGTCCCGGTAGAGAACTGCGGGTGTCTGTCACCGGAGGTTGGAATCGACGCACGTGACGGTCTGGCCGAGCTGGTGCTCGGCGGTCCAAGGGGGCGGTGCGACGCTGC
>ENA-ORBV01000845-ORBV01000845.1-microbial-mat-metagenome-genome-assembly--contig:-NODE-845-length-69747-cov-9.021013_pt1 | contig 69747 bp, 70 predicted proteins | sample MGYA00237777_ERZ505514 | MGnify/ENA primary metagenome ERZ505514 (study PRJEB26160, sample SAMN06269048) | microbial mat metagenome | isolation source: Oligotrophic lake microbial mat | place...
TCAAGCAGAAGACGGCATACGAGATTCGCCTTAGTCTCGTGGGCTCGGAGATGTGTATAAGAGACAGGTGTTGGCGTTGATCGGGATCGTCGTCGCTATCACCGCGGTCGCGTTGGTCAGCGGTGCGCTCGGCCAGCATCAGCACAACACGCCACCGCGCATCGTTGCGTTGTCAGTTGCCGTTGGAGTGTGCTTCGGGCTGCTCTATGTCGCATTCGACCGCACTGATCCAGACTCGGGAATGTGGCCGTTGCTGATCGCGCGATTTGCGTCGATCCCCATGTTGCTGATCATCGGCGCGTTCGGCCGGGTCCGTCCGATTCGCCACCGGGCGTCGTTGCAACTCTCGGTGGTATCGGGTGTGTTCGACATGGGTGCGAACGTGCTCTTCCTGCTCGCTGTCCGCGGCGGCATGTTGGCAATCGTGTCGGCGGTCGCGGCGCTCTATCCCGCAACGACCGTCGCCATGGCCTTTGGCATCGACAAGGAACGCGTGACGCGCTGGCAGGCGACTGGTTTGGGGGCGGCAGCAGCCGCGCTGGTGCTGGTCAGCGTCAGTCGGAACTAGGCCGGACGCGGTCGACGACCTGCTGGCTCTCGCGGGCAGCGGCAGCAAAGATTCCTTTACTCATCAGGCTCGGCTCCGACTTTCTGCGAGCGAGATAGATCGCCGCGCGGCCAGCGTGGATGTCGGCGTCGTCGGGTGCGGCCCAGGCGGCGAGGTCGACGAGGTGGCACGCCAGTCGCATGTCGTCATCGGTCGCCGCTTGCTCGGCGCGGCGCAGCAGAACGTCGGGGCCGCCCGCGAGGTGGGCAACCGCTTCGGCCAGGTGCGCATCGGGAGATGGCTTGAGTCGCGATGCTGCGCCATCCCACCAACCACCGAGCTGGCGCCAAACATTGTGGACCACGAACTCGGGCTCGTCGTAGAACGGTCGCAGGTACGGCTTGGCCAACGTGTCGTCGGGAACTCGCACGGTGTGGATGATCGTGTCGAGCGTCGCGCCTGCGTTCATCATCGCGATCACGTCCGCAACCAAATCCTCGAGGGCCGTCGCAACTTCGCCGAGTACGAGCGCGATGCGCGCCTTGCCTTCGATCGGTAGTCCGTGCGCCGGAAGCAATAACTCAGCACCCATTGCTGCCATCTCGCGCAGTGCGGCCGCCCACTCGATTGGGTAGCGCTGCACCTTCTGAGGATTCCCTGCATTCGGAAAGTTCCAGATCAGAAAGTCGCCGGTGACCAGCGCTTTACGTTCCGGTAGCCATGCCCACAGGTGATCGTCGGTCTCGCCGCGAGCGTGGCGCAGCTCGATGCGTTCGCCGCCGACGGTGATCTGGTGTGTGTGCTCGAAGGTCTCGTCGGGGCGCATCACGGTGGCGGGCAGGAATCGTCGCGCCTCCGGATTCGCTTTCACCGCGAGTCCATCGCTATCGGAACCGATACCGAGATTGAGATCGCCGCTGATGCCGCCGAATTGTCGTGCGTTGATACGCAGATTCCACTCACTCGTGGTCGCATAACGGTCGAACCGAGTCGCGACGTTGGCATGGCCGACGACGCGCGGCTGATCGTCACGAAAGAACGTGCTGCCGCCGACATGATCGGCGTGGCCATGCGTGTAGATGAGATGGCTGACCTTGGAGGGCTGCCATCTGCCAAGCGCGGCGCGTACTGCCTCGCCGGTGTGCACGCCCGACGCATCGAAGGACACCAGCCCGTCAGCGGTATTGAGCGCGACGCAGTGACTGAAACTCTCGACCATTGCGATGCCATCAGCGACCTCGCTGAGCTCGTTGGTCACGCGGTTCACCGGTTGATCGGCGTACCCACTGTCGATGATCCGCGACGAAAGCGCGAGCAGGTCCGCCATCTCAGCGTGGCAGTCCGAGCACGCGCTCGCCGAGGATGTTGCGCATCACGTTTGAAGTGCCGCCCATGATCGTGTAGCCGGGTGCGTACGTCAGCCCGCGAGTGACGTCGTTCCACATTGTGGCCTCGGGGCCGAGCACCGTCGACACGAAGTCGCTGACGCGCATTTCGTGCTCGGTGCAGAAGCATTTGGTCGCGGCACTGAACCCGGCTGGCGCCTGCTTCAGTGTCTCGCGCATCACCAAGATGCGACCGATGCGGTACCCGATCTCTAACGAAGCGATCGTGTCGCGCACAACCGAGTTGGTTGTGTCGGCGCGCTCGCGGGCCATTTGGTACAGCGCGTAATTGCTCACCAAGCGATCGATGCCGCCGCGTTCGTGTTCGAGCTGACGCATGGTCTGCTTGAAGGCACCACCGTCGACGCCAACCAGGTTGACGACCGGTACGCGCACGTTGGTGAAGAAGACTTCGCAGAAGTGACGATTGGCCGTCATGTCTTTGATCGGCCGCACCTCGATGCCAGTGCTGTCCATTGGCACGATGACCTCGCTGATCCCGGCATGGGGCGGACCCTCCTGCGAAGTGCGACAGATCAGGTAACAGAAGTCGGCGACAGCGGCGAAACTCGTCCAGATCTTCTGCCCGTTGATCACGAATGAGTCGCCGTCGCGTACGGCAGCAGTTTTCAAACTGGCGAGGTCGCTGCCAGCATCGGGCTCGCTCATTCCGATGCACCAGGTTGTCTCGCCCGCGACGATTCCAGGCAGGAACGCAGCTTGTTGATCGGCGGTCCCGTATGTCAGCAGCGACGGACCCATTTGTCGGTCGGCGAACCACGAGGCCGCGATCGGTGCACCCGCGGCGATCATCTCCTCGCCAACGATCAAGCGGTCGATCGGCGGTGACGCCGTTCCGCTGTAGGGGTTATCGGGCCACGTCATGCCGATCCAGCCGTGCTGGGCGAGTTCGCGGGAGAACTCCTTGGAGTAACCGTTGATCCAGGAATCGTTCGAGCGACCAAAGCGGGCAACGGCGTCGGCCGCAACGCTGGCGGCTTCCGCGCGCAACGCTTGCTGTTCCTCAGTCCACGAGAAATCCATCGCCGCCGATGCTATTGGGACCTTGAACGACACGGCTAGCCTGATACAAGTCCGATACAAGTGGACCCGCGAGTGGAGCAGCAACGATGACGAAGATCAAAGTCAATACGCCCATCGTCGAGATGGACGGCGACGAGATGACACGCATCATCTGGCAGTTCATCAAGGACAAGCTGATCCTTCCGTACCTCGACGTCGAACTCGACTACTACGACCTCAGCATCGAGCATCGCGATGCCACCGACGATCAGGTGACGATCGATTCCGCGAACGCGACCAAGCGACACGGCGTCGCTGTCAAGTGCGCGACCATCACTCCCGACGAAGCCCGCGTGAAGGAGTTCGGGCTGAAGAAGATGTGGAAGAGCCCGAACGGGACGATCCGCAACATTCTCGGTGGCGTGATCTTCCGCGAGCCGATCGTGATCTCCAACATTCCGCGTCTGGTGCCCGGGTGGACGAAGCCGATCATCATCGGCCGCCACGCGCACGGCGATCAGTACAAGGCAACCGATTACAAGGTGCCCGGTGCCGGCAAGGTGATGATGACGTACCTGCCTGCCGACGGCAGCGCGCCCGTCGAGATGACGATCGCCGACTTCGGTGCCGATGGTGGCGTCGCGATGGGGATGTACAACTTCAACGACAGCATTCGCGACTTCGCGCGTGCATCGTTGCGTTACGGCCTCAATCGCAACTACCCGGTGTACCTGTCGACGAAGAACACGATCCTAAAGGCGTACGACGGACAGTTTAAGGACATCTTCCAAGAGGTGTACGAGACCGAGTTCAAGACGCAGATGGATGCTGCCGGGCTGACCTACGAACATCGCCTGATCGACGACATGGTCGCCAGCGCAATGAAGTGGGAGGGCGGCTACGTCTGGGCGTGCAAGAACTACGACGGCGACGTGCAAAGCGACACGGTCGCGCAGGGTTTCGGTTCGCTGGGCTTAATGACGAGCGTGTTGATGACGCCTGACGGTAAAACTGTCGAAGCCGAAGCCGCTCACGGAACCGTCACTCGTCACTACCGCGAACATCAAAAGGGCAACAAGACGTCGACGAATCCGATTGCCTCCATCTACGCGTGGACACAGGGCATCTCGTATCGCGGCAAGATGGACAACACGGTAGCGGTTGTGGCCTTCGCCGAGTCGCTCGAGCAAGTGTGCGTCGAGGCTGTGGAAGCCGGAGAGATGACAAAGGACCTCGCTGTGCTGATCGGCAAGGACGCCCCTTATCTGACCACTGAGGACTTCCTCGACGCGCTCGATCGCCGGCTGCAAGCACGCATGAGCTAATGCGTCTGGCCGACTTCGATTACGAGCTGCCGGCCGATCGCATCGCGCAACACCCGACTGAGCCGCGCGATGCGGCGCGTCTGCTCGTCGATCAGGGCGCCGCAGCGCCGCTGCATCGGCACGTTCGTGACATCGGCGAGTTTTTGCGCGACGACGATCTGATGGTGGTCAACGACACGAAGGTGATCCCTGCTCGTCTGCGTTTGACGCGGGCCACTGGGGGAGCGGCAGAGGTTTTGTTGCTGGAGCCGCTCGACATTGAGTTCCGTGCCTGGGACGCAATGGTGCGGCCCGCCCGGAAATTGAAAGCAGGCGACGAACTGTTCGTCGGCGAGAAGGCGCTGGTACGGCTAATCGGTCGCAGCGAGGCTGGCGACACCATGCGGGTGGAGTTGTTGGGGGAGGGCGATGCAATGTCGCGGTTGCAGCAGTACGGCGAGGTGCCGTTGCCGCCGTACATCACGGCGCCGCTCGACATGCCGGGGCGCTACCAGACGGTGTATGCCAATCAGCCAGCCTCGTCGGCGGCGCCAACAGCGGGCTTGCATTTCACACCACAGCTACTCGATTCCATCGCAGGGCGCGGTATCGAGATTGCCCGCGTCGAACTGGTGGTCGGCCTCGACACGTTCAAGCCCGTGACGGTCGACGATCCGCGCGACCATGTCATCCATAGCGAACGCTTTAACGTGTCAGCCGAGGTGCTCGAGCGATGCGCCGCCGCTCGGCGGGTTGTTGCGGTCGGCACGACCAGCGTGCGGGCGTTGGAGAGCGCAGCCACACTCGGAGTCGGTTGTGGCCGTACCCGGCTGTTCATCCATCGCCCATACGATTGGAAAGTCGTCGATGCACTGATGACGAACTTCCACATGCCACGCACGACGCTGCTGATGATGATCGACGCCTTCGTTGGGCCGCGCTGGCGAACGCTGTACGAGGAAGCACTGCGCGCGGACTATCGAATGCTGAGCTTCGGCGACGCGATGCTGCTCGATCGGAGCCTGAACTAGATGCACGAAGTCCGATACGAAATGGCCGCCAGCGATGGCGCAGCGCGCACCGGAACAGCACATACCGGTCGGGGTAGTTACCGGACACCGTGCTTTATGCCTGTGGGAACGCGCGGTGCGATCAAGTACCTGAGCGCTGCCGACTACGAGCGGCTCGGCGCTGAAATCGTGTTGGGCAACACCTATCACCTGATGTTGCGTCCAGGCGCCGAGACGGTCGCTCACTTCGGTGGGCTTGGCAAGTTCGCAGGCTGGAAGGGACTCACGCTCACTGACTCCGGCGGCTTTCAGGTGTTCTCGCTGGAGCCCAAGGTCGACGATGACGGCGTGACGTTCAAGAGCACCTACGACGGCTCGATGCATCGGTTCACGCCCGAGGTTGCGGTGCACACGCAAGAACTGCTCGGTGCCGACATCCAGATGGTGCTCGATGTCTGTCCGCCGCTGCCATCAACGACGGAGGTCGTGCGCCGCGCCGTCGAGCGAACCGCGGCGTGGGCTGAGCGCGCGAAGGTCGCCCACCAGCGAAGCGATCAAGCGCTGTTTGGGATTGTTCAGGGCGGAATCGATCTCGCGCTGAGGGCCGAAAGCGCACAACGCACCGTCGAGGTCGGGTTCGACGGGTATGGCATCGGCGGACTGAGCGTGGGTGAAACACGCGCGGAGATGCTGCCCGCGTTGGCGTCCGCGCTCGAGCACCTACCTGCTGACCGGCCGCGATACCTCATGGGCGTCGGCGACCCGGCCAGCCTGGTGGAAGCTGTTGCACTCGGTGTCGACCAATTCGACTGTGTGATGCAGACCCGGATTGGGCGCCACGGCACCGCACTCACATCCGCCGGCAAGCTGCACATCAAGAACGCGCAGTACGCGCGTGCCGATGAGCCGCTTGACGCAACTTGTTCGTGTGAGGTCTGTGCGGTGCACAGTCGTGGCTACATTCGTCACCTCTTTCAGGTTGGCGAACCCACGGCATCGCGGCTGGTCAGCCTGCATAACATCGCATGGACACTGCAGCTGATGGACATGATGCGGGCCGCAATCGCCGGTGGCACGTTCGCACAATTGCGGCGAGAGCTGCTGACGATTTGGGGATGATGCGGGGCTAGGATTGCCCGTCGGTCAACGAGGGTCCACCTCGCTTCTTGAACAGTTGGTTGCACCATGAACTCGATCTCGCTTCTCGCCGCGGAGAACTCCGGCGGCGGTTTCACGTCAATCCTCATCCTGATGCTCATCCCGCTGGCGATGTATTTCTTGCTGATTCGCCCGCAGAAGCGTCGCCAACGTGAGGCGCAGTTGCTGCAGAAGGCGATTGAGGTCGGCGACGAGATCATGACGACTTCTGGTGTCTACGGGTTCGTCACCGGATTCGATGGCGACGTTGCTTGGCTCGAGATCGACGACAACGTGCAGATTCGTATCGCCCGCCAGGCAATCCAGCGCAAGGTCGATACCGCCACGGGCGACACCGCGGTTCCGTCGGAGAGTCACAGCAGCAGCGGCGCCAAGTCGCGGCACACCAAGATCGGCGACGTCGTTGTCAGCGACAAGGCTGATGCCGCAGCCGACGACGTCGACTGATTCACTCAATGCGCAAAAGGCTGCTCCTTTCCCTTATTGGCATTTTCGTCGTGGCGTATGGCTCGTTGGCGACGATGTTGGCGACCAACACGCACCCGGCGCTTGGGCTCGACCTGCAGGGCGGCATCTCGGTCACCCAGCGCGCCAAGCCCGGAACTCCGTTCAGCGACGAGAGCATGGACTTGGCAGTCGAAAAGCTTCGCGAACGTGTCGACGCCCTTGGTGTCGCCGAGCCAGAAATTCTGCGCCAGGGCGACACGATCGTCGTCAACTTGCCTGGCGTCAAGAACCAGCGCCAAGCCGAAGAGTTAGTGCAGATCACCGGGCAGGTGTATTTGCGACCGGTGCTCGGCTGCCAGGAACTTTCGGTGCCCGACGACGAGAGCTCAACGACAACGAACGGCAATACGACGACGTCGGGGAATACCACCACGACGCAGGCGGGCGGTCCGGCGCGGCCGGCAAGCCCCGACAACAGCACCACAACGACTGCTGGCTCGACGACAACCGGTCCAACGACAACGACACCCGGCTCGACGACATCCACCACTCCGTCACCGCTCGACGAGCACGGTTTCCCGTTGCAGCAGAGCGACCCGAACACAGCGCAATTCCTTCCGCTGAAGGGCGATGCACCGGTCTATTGCCAGGTTGGACCGGCGCAGGGAACGGGCGAAGTGTTCAGCGATTCCGCCAGCGCGCGTGTGCTCAGCGGCGGCTGGGGAGTGACCGTCGACTTGCGCAGTGGCGCCGACGGACTCGACATCTGGAACTCAATCGCTGCCCAGTGTTTCAACAGAACTGAGGCCTGCCCGACAGGTCAGTTGGGCATTGAGCTCGACGGCACGATTCAATCGGCACCGTCGATGAACCAGGCCAACTTCACATCCGGTGTGGAAATCACCGGCGACTTCAGCGAGGGCGACGCACGCAACCTCGCTCGCGTGCTCAACTCTGGCGCGATCCCCGTGCAGTTGCAGTTGGAATCTGTCGAGAACGTGTCGCCGACACTCGGCAAGGACTCGTTACGCGCGGCCTGGATCTCGGGACTCGTCGGAGTCGGACTCGTGCTGGTGTTCATGATGCTGTACTACCGACTGCTCGGACTCATCGCTGCCGTCGGTGTGACTGTGTCGGGCGCATTGTTGTGGAGCACAATCTCGATTCTTTCCAAAACGCAAGGCCTGGCGCTGTCGCTATCGGGTATCGCTGGCATCATCGTGTCGGTCGGCGTGACTATCGATAGTTATGTGGTCTTCTTCGAACGCCTAAAAGACGAAGTACGCTCCGGCAAGACGCTGCGCAACAGTGCACAGCGTGGCTTTGCAGGCGCCTGGCGCACCATTGTGATCGCTGATCTGGTCTCATTGATCGGCGCATTCGTGCTGTGGTATCTGACAGTCGGTGCGGTGCGCGGCTTCGCGTTCTTCCTTGGCCTTTCCACATTGCTCGACCTGTTCGTCGCCTACTTCTTCACTCGTCCAGTCGTGTTGTTGCTCGCACGCACGAAGTGGATGGAGCGTCGCAAGGTAATGGGCATCGCAGTGTCAGCAGCGGCGGTGGCCCGGTGACTGATCTCATGGATAACGACAACGACATGGATGGCGACAACGACGTCGCCGCGACGACCGAGGTTGATAGAACTCAGCAGCGTCGTAACCCGTTCGGTCGGCTGTATCACGGAGAGACCGCGATCGATTTCTACGGTCGCCGCTGGTGGGGCATTGGGCTGTCGGCAGTTCTCTTGCTCGCCGGCATCGGCTCGCTGATCGGCAATGGCCTCAACCTCAGCCTCGATTTCAAGGGTGGCGTCGTGTGGGAAGTGCCCTCGGCGGATATGACCGAGGACGTAGCGCGCGCCATCCTCGACGACAACGGCATCGACGGTGCCGACGCCCGTGTGACGGTGCAGGTCAACCAGGACACCGGTCGCCGGACAGTTGCCGTTGAGGTCGGTGATCAACCCGACGACGTCCGCCAGACCATCCAGGACGCCTTCGCGACCGAAGTCGGTGTGACCGCCGACGACATCAGCACTAGTTCGACGAGTTCGACGTGGGGCAAGAGCATCACCGAGAAGGCCTTGCGCGCGCTCGTGATTTTCATGGTGCTGGTCGCGGCCTTCATTGCTTGGCGACTCGAATGGCGCATGGCCGTCGCTGCAATCGCCGCCATGCTGCACGACGTGGTGCTCAGCGTGGGTGTCTATTCCGTGCTGGGTTTCAAGGTCACTCCCGCGACCGTTGTTGCGTTTCTCACCATCCTCGGGTTCTCGCTCTACGACACGATTGTTGTGTTCGACAAGGTGCAGGAGAACCAACGGCGATATGTCGCGGCGCGCATGCCGTACGGCGATATCACCAATATCTCGATGAACCAGGTGCTGATGCGGTCGATCAATACCAGCTTGGCCGCAGTACTTCCTGTTTTGTCGCTGCTCATTCTCGGTGCCGGATTCCTCGGCGCCGTGACTCTTCGCGAATTCGCGATCGCCTTGCTGGTCGGCCTCATCACCGGTTCGTACTCCTCGATCTTCATCGCGGCGCCGCTTGTCGCAATCGCGAAGGAACGCGAGCCGCGGTTCCGCTCGCTACGCGGTCAGCACGCCACCGGTGCTGAACTGGAACGGCTGGTCCTGGGTGGTACCCCGAGTGGCCGTCGCGAGAGTCGCGGCCGCGCTTCGGTGGCAGCCGCAGTACCCACTAGCGCCCCCACTGACGAGGCCGTGCTGACGCACATAGCCCGACCCCGCAAGAAGAAGCGCCGCGTCTAAATCCGGCGTACCCTGTTGGGATGGCTTCGAACGATCACTGGATCAAGCGGCTTGTGCGCGAAATCCCCGACTTCCCTGAAAAGGGTGTCACATTTCGCGACATCACGCCGCTGCTGGGTGATGCGGAGGGCTTTACCAAGTCGATCACTGAACTGGTCCATCGCTTCGAGGAAGTAGCCGTCGATCGGGTAATCGGAATGGAAGCTCGCGGCTTCATCATCGCCGCCCCCGTCGCATACCGAATCGGTGCTGGCTTCATCCCCGTACGCAAGGCCGGCAAACTGCCGTGGGCCGTCGTGCGCGAGGAGTATCAACTGGAATACGGCCGCGACAAGCTCGAGATTCATCGCGACGCGATCCATCCTGGCGAACGCATTCTCGTGATCGACGATGTGTTGGCAACCGGCGGTACCGCGCTCGCGACGTGTCGCCTTGTCGAAGCGCTCGGTGGCAAGGTGGTCGGCCTCGGTTTCCTGCTTGAGTTGGAAGCGCTCGGCGGTCGCGAACGACTGGCCGGTCGCAACGTCGAAAGCTTGGCTATCTACTGATGGCAGCGGTTGACCGTGTTCTGCCTTGGCGTCGCCAGCAGAACGCGGCGGCCGAAGAACTGACGCCGCTACTTACTGCGTATCGCCGGCGACACCCCAAGGGTTCCGTTGCGGTGATTAATCGCGCCTATGCGATGGCAAAGGAGGCACACCGTCACCAGCATCGCAGTAGTGGTGAGAGCTACATCAACCATCCGCTCGCCGTTGCGCGTATCGTCGCCGACCTCGGATTGGACGACATCTCGCTGGCCGCTGCGCTGTTGCACGACGCGGTGGAGGACACCGAGATCACGCTCGCCGATGTCGAGAGTGCCTTCGGTCCGGAAGTTGCGCAGATTGTCGATGGAGTCACCAAGCTCGAACGGTTGCAGTTCGACTCGAAAGAGGCGCAACAAGCCGCGACGATGCGCAAAATGCTGGTGGCGATCGCGCGCGACTTGCGCGTGCTCATCATCAAGCTCGCCGACCGACTGCACAACATGCGCACGATCGCGGCGATGCCGATCGACAAGCAGCAACGCATAGCGCACGAGACGCTGGAGATCTATGCGCCCCTCGCTCACCGGCTTGGAATCCAGGAACTGAAGCAACACCTTGAGGATCTCTCGTTCGCAGCGTTGTATCCAAAGCGTTTCGCCGAACTCGATCACCTGGTGGCGACACGTTCGCCCGAACGAGAGACCTATCTCGCCAAGGCCATCGCTGAACTGCAGGCTCGGTTGCACGAGTTGGGTATCAAGGCCGAGATCACCGGCCGCGGCAAGCACTTGTGGAGCATCTACGAAAAGATGGTGCAGAAGGGCGGCGACTTCGACGCCATCTTCGACTTGATTGCCGTTCGTGTCATCGTCGAGTCGGTGAAGGACTGCTACGGCGCCCTCGGTTGCATTCACGGTCGTTACAAGCCAGTGGTGGGGCGTTTCAAGGATTACATCGCCATGCCCAAGTTCAATCTGTATCAAAGCTTGCACACGACGGTAATCGGGCCTGGCGGCAAGGTCGTCGAGATGCAGATTCGTACGCGCGAAATGCATGCCCGGGCCGAGTGGGGCGTTGCTGCGCACTGGGCGTATAAGGACGGCGCCTCGACCTCCGACATCGACTGGCTGAATCGCATCATCGACTGGCAGGCCGACGTCAGCGACCCGGCCGCCTTCATGGAGAACCTGAAGACCGACCTGGAACAGGACGAGGTCTTTGTCTTTACTCCTAAGGGCAACGTCGTCACGTTGCCGATCGGTGCCACGGCGGTGGACTTCGCGTACGCGGTGCACACCGAAGTCGGGCACCGTTGCATGGGTGCGAAGGTGAATGGTCGCCTGGTGCCGCTGCATCACACGATGAAGAGCGGCGACACCTGCGAGATCTTCACCAACAAGGCGGAGACGGCGGGACCGTCGCGCGACTGGCTGAAGTTTGTGCAGTCCCAGCGCGCCCGCAACAAGATCAAGCATTGGTTCTCGCGTGAGCGACGCGACGACATGATCGAGACCGGCCGCGACCTGTTGGCGAAGGAGTTTCGTCGGGTGCGATTGCCGGCGCAGCGCATCTGGGCGAGCGATGCACTGAAAACGGAAATGGAATCCGCTACCTACGCGGACCTCGACTCCCTATTGGCGGCGATCGGAGAAGGCCATATCCCGGCACGTTCGCTGGCGCAGAAGGTCGCGCGCAGCTTTCGCTCCGGCGACGATGCCGAACAGTTGCCAGCGACCGTACTCGACCCGAGTAGGGCCATCGGTGCACGTCGACCACGCAACGCCGTGGGAGTCCATGTCGAGGGTCTCGACGACGTACTCGTGCGATTGTCGCGTTGTTGCACGCCGATGCCTGGCGACGAGATCGTCGGTTTCGTGACGCGGGGTCGTGGGGTCTCGGTGCATCGCGCCGATTGCGCCAATGCCGAGGACCTGATCAACGAGCAGGCCGCTCGCTTGCTCGACGTCGAATGGGATGCTGGCCCGTCGAAGGCGATGTTTCGCGTGGCCGTCGAGGTCGTGGCTTTCGACCGCCCGGGTCTGCTGCGCGACGTCGCCAAGTCGCTGTGCGAGCAGCACGTCAACATCGTTTCGAGCAGCACCAAGACGGGTTCCGACCGAGTCGCCAAGATGCGATTCGAGTTCGAGTTCGCCGATCCAACGCATCTTGATTCGCTCTTGCGCGCGACGAAGCAGATCGACTCTGTCTACGACGCCTACCGCCTGGTGCCGGGTAAAGGCGGCTGACGAGCACAGGCCCGCCGGTAGCCTGGATGGCCGTGCCCGAGTTTCAGACCAGCCCAGGAATGCGCGACATCTTGGCGCCCGAATCTGCTCGCTGGCGCGCCTTCGTCGACGTCTTCGCCCGCATCGTGGAGGCCGCTGGCTATCGCCAACTCATGTCGCCGCTGCTCGAGGACTTGGGAGTCTTTCAACGCATCGGCGAGGCCACCGACGTCGTCACCAAGGAGATGTACGACTTTGTCGACAAGGGTGGTCGGCATATTGCGTTGCGCCCGGAACTGACCGCCTCTATCTGTCGCGCCTTCGTGCAGCATCGGCCGCCGACGCCGTGGAAGGTGTGGTCTGCGGGGTCGCAGTTCCGCTACGAGCGCCCCCAGCGTGGGCGCTACCGCCAGTTCGACCAGGTCGATATCGAGGTGCTCGGTTCCGACGACCCATACGTGGATGTCGAAGTCATCGCCTTGGGGTGGGAGTTCTACCGTGCGCTCGGGTTACGCCAGGTGACACTGCTCGTGAATTCGCTCGGCGAGCCGGAGGATCGGGCGCGGTACGTGGAGGCTTTGCGGGTCTATTTCGAGGCCAATGTCGACGCACTCAGCCCCGAGTCTGCGGTTACGTTGCAGAAGAACGCACTGCGCGTGCTCGACTCGAAGCGGGCGCAGGATGCGGCGCTCATCGCCGCGGCTCCGCATATTGCCGAGTTCTACAGCGCCGAGGCAGGCGCATTCTTCGAAGCGGTGCAGAGCGGCTTGCGCGCGCTGGAGATTCCGTTCCGAGTCGACGCCTCGCTGGTGCGCGGCCTCGACTATTACCGGCACACCACGTTCGAGTTCCAGGGCGGCACGCTCGATTCGGCGCAGAATGCTCTTGGTGGTGGCGGGCGCTACGACGGACTGGTGGAATCGCTCGGCGGGCCGCCCACGCCAGGCGTCGGGTTCGCACTCGGCCTTGACCGCACACTGATTGCGTGCGACGACGAAGGCGTGTTCGCACCGCCGTCGCTCAATGTCGATGTCTTCGTGGTGGACACGACCGGGGGACTGGAGGCGTTACGTATCACGGCCGACGTTCGCGCGGCCGGCATGCGAGTCGACCGCGCGTACGAGCAACGCAGTATGAAAGGCCAGATGAAGGCGGCCGATCGCAGCGGAGCAAAATTCGCTGTCATCATCGGCACCGACGAACTCGACAAGGCAGCGGTGGTCGTTCGTCCATTGCGCGGCGAGCGAGCAAACGATCAAAGCACCATCCCCCGAGTAGACCTGATCTCTTACCTGCAGAAAGTACTTTCATGACCTCAACGGCCGGTAGTTCAACGTCCGGTAGTTCAACGGCAATGCGTACTCACCAGTGCGGCGAGCTGCGCACCGAACACATTGGGCAGCGCGTCACGCTCACCGGTTGGGTGGCCAGTCGCCGCGAGCACGGCGAGAAGCTCGCCTTTGTCGATCTTCGCGATCACACTGGCGTTACGCAGTGTGTAGTCGACAACGTCGTCGACGTCAGGCCCGAGTACGTGGTGCGCGTCACCGGCGTCGTTGCCGAGCGACCATCGGAAAGTCGCAACGATCGCTTGGCGACTGGCGCCATCGAACTGCAGGACTGTTTTGTCGACATTCTCAACGTTGCGGAGCCGCCGCCGTTTCCTGTCAGCGAACGTGCCGACCAGGTTGCTGAGAACACTCGGTTGCAGCATCGCTATATCGACATTCGTCGCGAGCGCATGCAACGCAACCTGCGCCTGCGCTCCGCGGTGAACTCGGCAATCCGCGCGGCGATGGAAGGCCAGGGCTTCGTCGAGGTGGAGACGCCCATGCTTGTGCCGTCGACCCCAGAGGGTGCTCGCGAATTCATTGTTCCGAGTCGTCAACAGCCGGGCTCGTTCTACGCGTTGCCGCAGAGCCCGCAGTTGTTCAAGCAACTGCTGATGGTCGCGGGTATCGATCGCTACTATCAGCTTGCCCGTTGCTTGCGCGACGAGGACTTGCGTGCAGATCGACAGTACGAGTTCATGCAGCTCGACGCAGAGATGAGTTTCGTCGATCAGGACGATGTGCATCGCGCGATCGGTGCGGCCGTCCTGGCCGCGGCCGCAGCAGCCGGACAGGACGCCGGTGAGATCGAGAAGATGACGTGGCTGGACGCGATGAATCGTTTCGGCGTCGACAAGCCCGACCTGCGCTTCGGTATGGAGCTGGTCGACCTGACGAAGATCTTCAGCGCGACCGAGTTCAAAGCGTTCGCCGGTGCGACCACCATCAAAGGCATCAACGCCACGGGCAAAGCGCAAGAAATGGGTCGCAACAAGCTCGACGGGCTCACTGACAAGGCCAAGCAGATCGGCGCCAAGGGATTGGTGTGGCTGAAGGTCGCTGCCGACGGCTCGCTGGAATCGCCCGTCGCTAAGTTTCTCAGCGAAGCCGAGCAAAGCGCACTGAAGTCGGCGCTCGCCGCGTCGCCCGGTGACCTTTTGCTGATCGTTGCCGACGAATGGTCGACGACGTGCGACGTGCTGGGCACCTTGCGTAACGATCTCGGACGCCCGCCGGTGCATCGAGGCCCATACCGCTATGTGTGGGTCGTCGACTTCCCGATGTTCGTGGGCGTCGATGAAGCGACTGGTCGACCTAGGCCGGGACACCACCCCTTTACCCAGCCGCACCCCGACGACGTTCACATGCTCGAGTCCGAGCCATTGAAAGTCCGTAGCCAGGCGTACGACCTGGTGCTGAACGGATGGGAACTCGGCTCCGGTTCGATTCGAATTCATCAACCGGAGCTGCAATCGCGCATCTTTCGCATTCTCGGAATCGACGACGAGCAAGCGCAGTTGCGGTTTGGCTTCTTCCTCAACCCGTTCAAGTTCGGCGCCCCGCCCCACGGTGGCTTTGGGCTCGGTCTCGACCGGTTGGTCGCGATCTTGGCAGGTGAGGAAAACATTCGTGAGGTCATCGCTTTCCCGAAGACGCAGTCCGGCTCCGATCCAATGACCAACGCGCCAACTCCAGTGACGCAAAAGCAGCTCGACGACCTCGGCATAAGGGTTCTCCCCCCAAAGTCGTAGCGCACCCCGAGTCGGAGCGTACAAACGCAGTGGGTTAGGTACGGTGCTGGGGTGGCTAGTGCGCACTTTCGGGCTGGAGTGGTGATCGTGGTCTGTCATCAGGCGTTGCACCGTGTGATGGCATTTGAACGCGCCGATTCGCCGGGCAGTTGGCAGTTTCCGCAGGGCGGCTTGCACGCGGGCGAGCAGCCGGTCGATGGTGCATGGCGCGAGTTGTTGGAAGAGACCGGGCTCGGCGCGCCGCAGGTCGTGTTGCGCAGCGAATATCCCGAGTGGCTGGCCTACGAGTGGCCGCCGGAGGTCCGAGCGCGCAAGTCGGGCCCCAAGGAGCGCATTGGTCAGACGCAGCGTTGGTTCTTGTTCGATATGGTCAGCGACGACATCGAACCGACCCCCGATGGCGTCGAACTGGTTGCCTGGAAGTGGGTCGATCCGCGCTGGATGATTGATCACGTCGTTGACTGGCGGCGCGGGCCGTACGAGCGAGTACTCGGCGCTCTATGAGCGATCTGTTCAGCGCTACTGCTGAGAACCTGCTGCGCACCCAAGCGCCGCTGGCTGCTCGGCTGCGGCCGCGCACGCTCGACGACGTCGTCGGCCAGGCCCACCTTGTCGGCGAAGGAAAGCCGCTGCGTCGCCTCGTCGAGCAGGATCGGCTGACGAGCGCCATCTTCTGGGGTCCTCCAGGCACCGGCAAGACCACACTCGCGCTCGCGGTTGCGGGAAGCACCAAGCGCGCGTTCGAGCAGATGAGCGCAGTCAACGCTGGTGTGAAGGACGTGCGGGAGGTGATCGAGCGAGCTCGTCAACGGCTTGGTGAACATGGTCGCGGCACAATCCTGTTCCTCGACGAGATCCACCGCTTCTCCAAGTCGCAGCAGGATGCGCTGCTGCCCGCTGTGGAAGACGGCACTCTGACGTTGATCGGCGCGACGACGGAGAACCCATTCTTCGAAGTCAACGCGCCGCTGCGCAGCCGCAGCACGCTGTTCCGACTGGAGCCACTCGCGAAATCGGATATCGAGATCCTTATCGAGCGCGGGCTGCAGGCAGAGGGACGGACTGCCACAGCGGAAGCGATCGCGTATCTGGCATCGCGCGCTGGCGGCGACGGACGCCAGGTACTTACCGCGCTGGAAGTCGCTGTTGCGCTGGCGCATCCGAATGAAGTCACCCTCGAGCATGTCGAGCAGGCCTTGGGTACGAGCGCGCTGCGCTACGGCCGCGACGATCACTACGACGTCGTCAGTGCGTTCATCAAGAGCATGCGCGGTAGCGACCCGCAGGCAACGGTCTACTACTTGGCTCGCATGCTGGAAGCCGGCGAAGACGCGCGGTTCATCGCGCGGCGAATGATCATTTTCGCCAGCGAGGACGTCGGGATGGCGGACCCGATGGCGCTGCAGGTCGCGGTGGCAGCCGCGCACGCGCTGGACCACGTTGGGTTGCCCGAGGCGCAGCTCAACTTGAGCCAAGCGGCAATCCACCTGGCGACCGCACCGAAGAGCAATCGCGCTGCGCTAGCCATCTGGAACGCGCGCACCGACGTTCAGGAGGGCGCCGTCGGCGAGGTGCCAGCACACCTGCGCGACGGGCACTATCAAGGAGCGAAGAGCCTCGGTCACGGCGTCGGCTACGACTACCCTCACGATCATCCCGACGGTTGGATCGATCAGCAGTACCTTCCGACTGAGCAGGCCGACAAGCGCTACTACGAGCCGACGCAGCACGGAGCGGAGGCGGCGGTAGCCGAGCGAATGGAGACTCGTCAACCATGATGAAGCGAGCAACATGGTTTGTGGCAGGAGCAGTGGCAGGTGTGGCTGGTACCCGTATGGCCAAGCAAAAGGTGCAGGCGGTCGCCGCCGAATTATCGCCTGCAGCCCTAGCGCACAAGGCCGCCGATCGCGCACGCGAAGCCGCACACGAAGGCGTCGAGGCGATCAAAGCGAAGGTGATGGAATTGCGCTCACGACTGACGGCCCCGCCGCAGGAACCCGCCGAAGTGATTGAGCTACACAGACGTCGGGCATGATCGCCGCGCTCGTCGACGAGCTGCAAGCAGCACTCGGTCCCGAGCGTGTGCGAACTGGAAGTACTGAGCTCGGACTCTTCGGGCGCGATGCATCAAATATCGGTGGTACTGCGGGCGCAGTCTGCTTTCCTATTTCGACAGCCGAAGTGCAAGCGTGCCTCACGGCGGTGCACCGTCACGGCGTGGCGTTTGTTCCTCGGGGTGCGGGTACCGGGTTGGCTGGTGGCGCGACGCCTCTCGATCATTCGCTGGTCATAGTGCTGACGAAAATGAACCGAGTGCTTTCGGTCGATTCGATCAACCGACTCGCGTGGGTCGAGCCCGGCGTCTTGAACCTCGACCTCAGTCGCCAAGTAGCTCACCTTGGGCTGCACTTCGCACCAGATCCGAGTAGTCAGCAGAGCTGCAGCATCGGCGGCAACGTCGCCAACAATTCTGGCGGCCCGCATTGTCTCAGCGACGGTGTGACGGCGTCGCATGTGCTCGGGCTGGAAGTGGTGCTCAGCGATGGTTCGCTTGCGCAACTTGGTGCTACGGAGGCGGAGCCCGATGGACTTGATCTGCGCGGAGCGTTCGTCGGGAGTGAGGGGATGTTCGGGATAGCGACGAAGGTCTGCGTGCGGTTGACGCAAAACGCACCGGCGGTGCGCACGATGCTGATGGCCTTCGACAGTGTGGAGGACGGGGCTCAGACGGTGAGTGCGATCATCGCCGCCGGAATGGTGCCAGCCGCGCTGGAGATGATGGACCAGCTGTGCGTGCGCGCCGTTGAGGCGTACATTCATGCCGACTTGCCCGTCGATGCCGCGGCGGTGCTTTTGGTTGAAGTCGCAGGTCTGCGTCATGGGTTGGAAGCCGATGTTGCGCGCATCATCGCGATCGGTTACGCGCACCGCGCGAGCAGCGTGCGCATCGCGCAGGACGAGGCCGAGCGGCAACTGCTGTGGAAGGGAAGAAAGTCGGCTTTCGGCGCCATCGCCCGCATCAAGCCCAACTACTACTTGCACGACACAGTGGTACCGCGTCGGATGCTGCCCCACGTGTTGAATCAGGTATACGAAATCACCGAGCGCTACCAGTTGCAGGTCCTGAATGTCTTCCACGCAGGCGATGGCAATCTTCATCCGCTGCTTGTGTTCGACAAACGCGAGCCCGGCGTGATGGAGCGCGTGCTTGCCGCAGGTGAGGAGATCGTGCGTGCGTCGGTCGCCGCCGGGGGAGTGCTCAGCGGTGAACACGGCATCGGGCTGGAGAAGCGCGACTTCATGCCGATGATGTTCGGCCCCGCCGACCTTGCCGCGCAGGCCGCCATGCGCAGAGCATTCGATCCTGCGGGCCTGGCCAATCCATTCAAGGTGCTGCCCTCGCCGGCCGCGTGCGGCGACGTGCAGCACGTTCCGGCAGGCGCGTGGGTGTGAGGGCGGCGCGGTTGTGAGGGCGGCGCGGTTGTGAAGGCGACACGTTTGTGATTGATCTGAAGTTGTTCGCTGAGGCTGTCGGCACCGACGATCCGGTCACCATTGCCGGACTTGGAACGCGTGGTGGCCCGGTACCGAAGACGCGATGTGTCGCGGCGCCGTCGGGCATCGAATGGTTGCAGCCCGACGAGATGATTGCATCGTGCGGCGCGGGCACGTCCGTCGCTGAACTCAACGCGGCGCTGGGCGAACACGGACAACGTGTGGCGATGCCTTCATCGGGAACGGTCGGCGGAGCGCTCGCCGCCGGACACAGCGATATTCGTCGTCTGGGTGATGGACCGATTCGAGATGTGCTGTTGCAAGCGCGCTACGTATCGTCGACGGGCGAGATCGTGAAGGCCGGGGGACCGACGGTGAAGAACGTTAGCGGCTTCGACCTTTGCCGCCTGCTCGTCGGATCGCGCGGAACGCTCGGCTTCCTGGGCGATGTCATCGTGCGTACGCGGCCAATCGCTTCGCATTCACAATGGTTCAGCGCGGCCGCAACCGACCCGTATCGGTGCTTCACCGTGCTGTATCGCCCTGTCAGCGTGCTGTGGGACGGAGCGGCAGTGTGGGCGCTGCTCGAGGGTCACGCAGCGGATGTCGCCGAGCAGGCCGCAGGCGCGGGCTTGACGCCGTGCGCGGGGCCGCCAGCACTACCGACTGGGAGTCGCCGCGTGCTGCCACCTGACGAGCTGACGGCTTTGACCGGTGTGTTTGTCGCGGAGGTCGGCGTTGGGGTGATCCATCACGCCGACTCGTGGGCACCGCCGAGTGGTGATCAGCGCGCCATCGAACTGGCACGAGCGTTGAAGCGCGAGTTCGATCCGACCGGTCGACTCAACCCCGGAGTGTGAACCCGCTAGTTCGGCTGACAGGTCGGGCAGAAGTAGCACGACCGACCGCCGAGCTTGACCGTCTGCACGGCGCTGCCGCACTTCAAGCAGATCTCGCGGTGATACACGTATGTGGTGTCGCCGCGCCGGAACTTGCCACGCGGTATCGGAACCCTACGTCGGTCGACGGTGACAATGCGGTCGTCCTTGACACCTTGGCGCAGCATGGCCGTGAGCGTGTCCCACACTGCACGCAACTCGTCGGACGTGCAGCTGCGCGTGACGCGCTGCGGGTGAATGCCGTTGACGAACAACGCCTCGGCACGAAAGACATTGCCGACGCCGGCGAGCACTTTCTGATCGAGCAGGATCGCACCGATCGGAAGTGCGCTGCGCGCCATCCGTGCAAGTGCAAGATTCGGTTTGGCATCGCGCCGCAGCGGATCAGGGCCGAGACGGGCGATGATCGCATCGCGGTCGTCGGCGCTGCCGACACTGCAATCCGTCGGCCCGGCTAGGTCGATCGTTCCGGCATCGGTGGCAAGGCGCATACGTACCTGACCAATGACAGGTGCTAGCTCTGGCCCAGGGGTCACACGGAACTTGCCGAACAGCCCGAGATGCACGTGCCCAACCAGCCCGTTCTCCCACCAGTAAAAGAGGTGCTTGCCGTACGGCTCGATCTTCTGCAGCACAACACCGTTGACGAGTGCTGCGTCGGCAGCGAAGCGGCCCTGCGGCGACGAGACGGCAACTGGCTGCCCAACGAGAATCGGCGAATGATCCTTCGCGATCCGATGAATTGTGTGGCCTTCGGGCATCAGCCAGTCGCGCCTAGTTCGGCGCTGACCTGTGACAGCATCGCTGCGCCCATGCTTCCCGGACGACTGAGCACCCCGACGACGAGCTCTTCGACAGATTTCATGGCATGATCCCTTCAATCGACTCGTTAGCGAAACGACTATTTTGCATTTACGACAGGCGACGATAACCGCATCGTGAAGTTCCACCTCGACGACACCGAACTCGCCACGTGCGTGAGCTGTGGGTTGTGCTTGCCACATTGCCCGACGTTCCGAGTGACCGGCGAGGAAGCGCTTTCGCCCCGTGGTCGCATCGCCGCGATCCGGGCAGTGCACGACGACGATGCACCGGTCACCGACGAGTTCATCTCGTTTATGGAAACGTGCGTGCAATGCCGTGGCTGCGAGCCGGCGTGCCCCTCCGGTGTCCCGTACGGTCGGTTGCAAGAAGGTGTGCGCGAAACGCTCGCAGCGCAACATCGCATCACGCCGCGCTGGCAACGCCTCGCGTTTGCCGTTCTGCCGCGTCACCGGCTATTGCTCGCGGGCTCGACCGTGCTTGCGTACGCCCAGCGGGTGCGCCTAGTGCCCACGCGACTTGGCCTCCCTCGGCTGCCGCTGCGCCGAGCAGCAGCCGTGGAAGCAACTGGTCACGATGTATGGCTGTTCACCGGATGCGTGATGGACACGTGGCAGCGCGAGACCCACCGCAGCACTGCGAAGGTGCTGGGCGCAATCGGAGTGTCGTTCGCGCTACCTGCGAGAGGCGGCGGATGCTGCGGAGCGCTGCACATCCACGCCGGGCTCACCGAAGCCGCGCACCGACTTGCCAACGAGGTGATGTCGTCAATGCCAGGAAGTGCGCCGATTGTCGTCAACTCGGCTGGTTGTGGCGCGGCGCTGAAGGACTACGGCCACCTGCTGGGCACACTCGCGGCCGTCGAATTCAGCAATCGCGTTCGCGACGTTCATGAGTTCCTGGCGCAATACGTCGATCGTCTCCAGCCGCGCGAGCAACTCGGAAGGGTGATCGTGCAAGACCCGTGCCATCTACGTCACGTTCAGCGTCAGCAGCAGTCCGTGCGGACGGTGCTCGGAACGGTCGCCGAGATCGTCGAACTCGACGACGACGGACTGTGCTGTGGCGCGGGCGGTGCCTACGCGGCCACACAGCCCGAGCTGGCCGGCATGATGCGCGACAGCAAGGTTGCAGCAATTGAGCGTGCAGGTGGAGGACTGGTGGCCAGCGCGAACCCTGGCTGCTCGATGCACCTCGCAGCTGCTGGCGTTGATGTTCGGCATCCGATCGACCTACTCGCGGAGGCGCTATGACCGATTACAACGCACTGGCGGCCCGCCTCGACGCGATCGCCGAGGAGCTCGATGAAGTGATGTTCGATCAACTTCGCGAGGCCTCGGCCGAGAAGCAGGGGCGCCCCCAGGACGACAAGCGACTGACCCAAGCCCGCCGTGCGATCGAGAAGGCCGCGCGGCTACTCCGAGGAGACGATGCAAGCAACGACTAGGGCGCTAGCAGCAACGAGTTGCAGTAGTCGATCAACTCGCGCAGATCGCCATAGCCATGCTTCCTGAATACAAAAGATATGCGGGCGAGGTCGAGTCGATCCTTCTCGCGGCGTTCGGGTTCGAACGGTTCGCTGATGACGATGGCGCCTGACTTGCAGAGGTGTGCGAACTGTTCGTTCATGGCCACCAATTGTTCGGCTGTGGGCGCCTGTTTCAGTCGAATGACCATCTGGTCGCCCACATACCTCAGCGAGTCGTAGTTGCTGTAGAAGCCAACGATCTCGTTGACCGCAACTTCGCACGAGTCGGTGATCAGGTAGAGGTTGGTGTCGGCGGCCGAGACCAACCCGCGGTCGACCAATTGCTCGCGGATGAACTCGTCGACGGTCTCCCAATACGGATCTCCGGGGGTATCCAGCAGCACGATTGGAACCGGCAGTCCCTTGCCGGTCTGTGTGAGCGTGATCAGCTCGAACGTTTCGTCGAGGGTGCCGAAGCCGCCGGGCAGACACACGAAACCCTTGCTCTCCTTCACGAGCATCAACTTGCGGGTGAAGAAGTACTTCATACTCACGTACTTCTGGTCGCCGGCGATGATTGAGTTAGCGCCCTGTTCGAAGGGCAGTCGAATCGAAACGCCGATCGAGTTCTCGCGCCCGGCCCCTTCCATACCCGCTTGCATGATCCCCGGCCCGGCACCGGTGATGACCATCCACCCCTGTGTGGCCAGGTGGTGAGCAACGTCGCGGGCTGCGGCATAGAGCGGATCTTCAGGCTTGGTGCGCGCCGACCCAAAGATCGTTACCTTTGGGACGCCTCGCGAAGAAACGAACATCGCGAATGCGTCGCCCATCTCCTCGAGCGCTGCAGCGGCAATCTTCAGATCAATCGTCGCTGGCTTCTGCCGAACTACGCCGATGGCCGCGCGGAGCAACTGCTGTGAATAGCGCCGATCGGCCCCACTCGGCAGATCGCCGAGGATGGAAGTAATCAGTTCCTCATCGGGATCTGGGCTCGTCACGATTTGAGTGTCGCGGCCTTCTCTGCAAGCGCGACGAGCAGGTCGTCGAAGCTCTTCGTGAAGCTGGCAACGCCGTCGTGCTCGAGCTTGGCTGCCACATCCTCCATATCGACGCCGACCTCGACGAGTTCTCGCCAGACAGCCTGGGCGTGGGCGACATCATCGTCGATCGTGCGAGTCAGCGTGCCGTGATCGTTGAACGCTTCGATCGTGGCGTCGGGGAGTGTATTGACCGTGTCGGGGCCGATGAGTGAGTCGACGTACAGCGTGTCGGGGTACGCGGGGTTTTTCGTTGAGGTGCTGGCCCACAACGGACGCTGCACGACTGCGCCACGCGCCGCGAGCGCTTCCCAGCGAGGACCACTGAACGTGTGGCGAAACGCCCGGTAGGCCAACCTCCCCTGCGCAATCGCAGCCTTGCCACGCAACTCCAATGCCGCGGGTGTTCCGATGGCGTCGAGCCGCGCATCGACCTCCGAGTCGACGCGACTGATGAAGAAACTGGCCACGCTGGCGACACCTGCGAGATTTGCCTTCGGTGTCGCCGCATATGTCTCGAGCCCGTCGATGTACGCGTCCATCACGCGCTGGTAGCTCTCGAGGCTGAAGATCAGCGTGATGTTGATGTTGCGACCCTCGGCGATCATCGCTCGAACGGCGCCGATGCCCTCGGCGGTCCCTGGGATCTTCACCATCAGATTTGGTTTCGCAACCCGCTCATGCAAGTTGCGGGCCGCGTCGGTGGTGCCAGCTTCGTCGTGAGCGAGAGAGGGCTCAACTTCGACACTCACGAACCCATCACCACCGTTGCTGTCGCGATAGAGACCGGCGAACTCGTCGAGAGCGTCGTTGATGTCAGTAAGTACGAGAGCCCAGTACTGATCGGTGACGCTGGCACCGGCGGCCACAAGGTCGCGCTGTTGGTCGTCGTAGTCGGCGGAACCTTGGATCGCCTTCTGAAAGATCGTCGGATTACTGGTGAGCCCGCGAATGCCGGACTTCACCAAGGCACGCAGGGTGCCGCCGGTGAGATAGCTGCGCTTCAAATTGTCGAGCCAGGGGCTTTGACCCTGTTCGCTGTAAAGGTTCTTGATGCGACTCATGACTTCTGCTTCTTTCCGGCCAGCGCAGTGGCGCGAGCCACGACATTGGCGACGTTGATTCCAAGTTTCTCTAACACCACATTGCCTGGCGCACTGGCTCCGAAGCGATCGATACCGATGCTGTCGTCGGCCCAGCGTGCCCAGCCGAACGTCGTCGCCGCCTCAACCGAGAGCGTTGGGATGCCCTTCGGTAGCACCTTCGCCTGGGCGGCGGCGCTCTGCTTGGCGAAGCGATCCCACGACGGCATGCTGACCACGCGAGCAGCTATACCCGCAGATTCGAGTTCGATCGCCGCTTCGATGCACACAGCTACCTCGCTGCCAGTGCCAATGATCACCACTTGCGGCTTGGCAACATCGCGCACGATGCCCGCGCCCGCTGTTACCGCCGAGCCATCGGTGCACACCGGAATTGTCTGGCGTGACAGCACGAGTGCAGTCGGGCCGTCGTGCGCAACGGCTGCCTTGTAGGCCTCCACCGTTTCGTTCGCGTCGGCTGGCCGAATCACCTGTAGATCGGGGATTGCGCGCAGGGTGGCGAGATGCTCGACGGGTTGATGTGTCGGCCCGTCCTCGCCAACGCCGACCGAGTCGTGAGTGAAGACGAACAGCACCTTCGCATGGCTGAAGGCGGCAAGCCGCACCGGCGGGCGCATGTAGTCGAGGAAGACGAAGAACGTGCCGCCAGCGGGCAACACGCCCCCGTGCAGCGCCATGCCGACCATTGCCGAACCCATCGCGTGTTCGCGAACGCCGTAATAGATTTGGCGGCCAGCCGGTGTCGCTGCAGTCGCGGGCGTCTGGCCCGTGAGCTTGGTTCCGGTGTTGCCGGTCAGATCGGCCGCCCCGGCGATGAGGCCAGGAACGCCGTCGAGGGCTGCGTTGAATGCTTTCTCGATTGCAACTCGGGTCGCGATCATCTCGCCTTGCTGGAACGTTGGCAGCGTGGCTTCCCAACCTTCGATGCCGCCGCCGGTCCACAACGCATGCCACAAAGCCTGGTCGATGTTCTGTGCGTCGAACCGGTCTTGCCACTCGTCGCTGAACGTCGCGCCGCGGGCGGCACAGTACGTGCGGTACGCGCCGACCAGTTCCGCTGGCGCCCAGAATGGCTCGTCGGGGATACCCATCACCGCTTTCGTGCGCGTGACCTGTTCGGCGGTGAACGGGTTGCCGTGCGCTTCGTGATGATCGGTGAGGTCCGGGCTCGGCGCTGCAATGTGGCTGCGCAAGATCAGCAGGCTCGGCTTGTCGGTGACTGCCATGGCACGCCGCAGCGCTGCTTCCAGCGCGTCGCAATCGTCGGCGATCTCGCCCACGTTCTCGACGTGCCAGGCGTACGCCTGAAAGCGCATCGCAACGTCGTCGCTGTAGGTGAGCGCCGTATCGCCGTCGATGGTGATGTGGTTGTCGTCGTACACGCAGATCAGGTTGCCGAGTGCTTGATGGCCGGCGAGTGATGCGGCCTCATGACTGACGCCCTCCATGAAGTCCCCGTCGCCGGCGATGACGAACGTGTGGTGATTCATCACGTCGGCACCAAAACGGCCGCGCAGATGTCGTTCCGCGAACGCCAAACCGACCGCATTTGCGAACCCTTGGCCGAGTGGCCCTGTGGTGACCTCAACTCCGGTCGTATAGCCGACTTCCGGATGGCCTGGTGTCGACGATTCCCATTGCCGGAACTGCTGCAGGTCTTCGAGCTCTAGCCCATAGCCAGCAAGGAACAGCAGCGAGTACTGCAAGATCGAGGCATGCCCGTTCGACAAGACGAAACGATCGCGGTCGGGCCAGTGCGGGTTGCATGGGTCGTGACGCATCACCCGGCTGAACAGGACGTGGCCAAGGGGGGCGAGCGCCATTGCCGTGCCCTGGTGACCACTCTTTGCCTTCAGTGGCGCATCCATCGCCATTCCCCGAATGAGCGAGATTGCTTCCTGATCCATTTCCGGTGTGAGGTTGCTCGGCACGTACTGGACTGTACCCGTGCAGCCGACTTTGAACCTCGCAACCGGTCAACCGGTCAACCGGTGCGCGAACCGATGGGGACTGGTTCAGGCTTGCAAATTTGGCGGCGCCCCGCGGGGCTGACTAGTTCGGTGTCGGCCGTCGCGCCACGTGACGTCGAGTTGTCCGGTGGGTAACAGTTTTAGGTCGAGGCGTTGTTGGTGAACAACGTGATGGTGCCGACTACAGAGCAGCACCAGGTTTTCGTAGTCGGTTTCGCCGCCCTCTCGCCAATATTTGATGTGGTGAGCGTCGCAGTGGCGCACGCGACGGTTGCAACCGGGGAAGCGACAGCCACCGTCGCGGGCGGCGACTTGGCGGAAGAGTTTGCGGGGCACGGTGTAGCGGGAACGGCCAAAGCCAATTGGTGCGCCGTTGGCATCGCGCAAGATGGCGTGGATGACGCAGTCGCACAGGTAGCTGTCGGCGCATGACGGATCCAAGAGTTGCTGGTCGTCGTCGTTGACAGCGTGCGGTACGCCAGCTTTCACGGTCGAGGCATCGACGGAAATGCTGACGTGAGGTAGATGCCGCGGCGTTCCTGCACCGTCGTGGTTCTTGTTGAAGAAGGCGGCGATGTCGAACAGCGCGTCGCCTTGGCACTCGGGCCGGGTGCGAGTGTCGGTGTCGCCGCCCCACGTGATCGCGTTTCGGATCGCCTTCTCGAACTCGATCGCGGCGGCGTCGTCGAGTGTGAAGCGGCCGAGCAGCGCGCGGTCGTCGGCGCGGTTGAAGTTCAGAGTGCGTGTTGGCTCGACAGGCGGTTCGTTCGCATCAAGGATCGCGTCGGCCCGCTGACGCCACACCTGGCAGACCTGCTCGGTGTCGGCGACGGCCAGCGGTGCAACAGAGGCGACAAGTCCCGCCTGATGTTCCGCGAGTAGCGGCTCGTGCTTCGGTTGACAGACGGCGGCGATCGCGTCGACCTGACCTGCCGAGAGCACACGCCCGACGGCGGCGTCGGCGATGGCGTTGAACTTGTTGAGGAACCGACCGCGATGGATCAACCGATGTGCGGAGCGGTTGGACATGCGTGCGTTGTCGCGTAGCCAGGAAGCCATCGAGACCGACCCATCGAAAGCCCACTCGCCTGAGGTCTCTAGCCGCCTGGTGGCAAGGGCCAACACAGCAGCCCGTTGCTCGTGTTCTGCGAGCGCAGCGAGCAACTGAGCAGGGCTGAGCACAATCTGCTCCGCAAAGTCGGCTGCTATGCTCATGTGTGGCATAGTACATACGTTCGTGGTCGAAAACAACCCCTGACCAGGTCTTTCTCAAAGTTTTCACAGATATACAAGACCATCGCTATCGCTAAAAGCGATAGTCGCTGGCCGTTCAGGCCGGAGGTAGCAGCGTGAACGGTACGAGGTGCCAGGGGCCGCGATCGACTCGACAGTGGGCGAAGATTTGGCCGTAGTCGGCGAACTCAAGCTCGCCTTTGACCAATCGATACGTGAACTTGCCTGGATCGACGGTGAACGGGTTGATATTGCGAGCCATCTCTTCGTCGCCCTCATCGGCACCGCGACGAAACACGACTTCGAACACACCACTGCCCGAGCCGTCGGCGGGGCAATAGAGGAGCGCGACCAAATGTGGCGCGATCGTCACTGGTGCGGGAGACGGCGCGGCCATTGAGAACATTGCGCCGGTGATATCGATACGAGTTGATGGCCCTGGAGCCTGTCGTAACTCGAAGTTTTCAACGAAGAGCGCTGAGACGATGTGCACGCCGGAAGGGTACCTAGGCTCTAGGTCCTATGGCGGATCACGAGGGTGAGCATCTCAGCACCCGAGAGTTGATCATCGCCGAGGCGATGCGCTGTTTCGCTGAGGTCGGCTACGACGGAACCTCGCTGAACGACATTGCGGCCGGGGTGGGGATTCGTCGTCCGAGTTTGTTGCATCACTTTCCTTCGAAGGAAGCGCTCTATCACGAAGTGTTCGAGCACCTGCTCAGTGATTGGTTCGAACGATTGGAAGCAGCAGTGACCGCACCCGAAAAGGGCGAGCGGAAAATGGAGCTCGTCATTCAGGCTGGCTTCGATCTGTTTGCCGACAACCCTGACTACGTCAGGCTGATGCGTCGCGAGGCACTCGACGGCGGTGTCCACCTAGGAATCGATCTCGCTGCGGTACTGCGGCCGATGTTCGACCGCGCCGTCGCCTTCTTCGAACGCGAGATGGCTGCGGGAGTTTTCCGCCGACAAGATCCCGAGCACCTGTTGATCACCGGCTATGGCGCACTGCTCAGCTACTTCAGCGACTCGCCGTTCCTCGGCGGTCTGCTCGACGGCGACGCACTCTCGCCGGACCAGGTCGCATTGCATCGCCAACACATCACGTCGTTCTTCGTCGCCGCGCTCAAGCCGTAACCCGCCCAACGAGCCAACTACGTTCCTTCTGTGGCAATACTCAAGATCGACGGGCAGTCAATTAGCTACGTGACGGCTGGCGACGACGGCCCACCGGTGCTGTTGCTGCACGGGACAACTATGAGTCACAGCGCGTTCGACGGCGTGCGCGCGGCAATGCCGCCCGATACTCCGTATCGCTTCGTGATGATGGACCTTCCCGGGTCGGGCGAGTCGACGCTGCCTGATGCGCCACTAACTCTCGACAGCATTTCTCGTCACGCCTTCGCGTTGATGGATCATCTCGGCCACGAGCGGTACCACATTGTTGGCTTCTCGATCGGCGCGCCGATTGCTGTTGCGATGGCGGCGTACCAGCCGCGAGTAGCGCGCAGCCTGACCTTGATCGCCGGCTGGGTCGCCGCGGATGCACGAATGAAAGCGACGTTCGAGCTGTGGCGACGCCTGATCACCGTCGATCCCGCGTTGTTCACCCGGTACGCGATGGTCGACGGGTTCACATCGGCCTTCCACGAGCTGGCGGCTCCGATTTTGGAGGCGGTGATCGAGGCAAGTGCGTTGACCATCGCCCCCGGCTCTGCGGCGCAGATCGACCTCGATATTTCGCTTGATATCGCAGATCTTGTTGGCCAAATTGCGGTTCCAACGTTGATCATCGGAGGTGCGGAGGATCGCTGGGTTGACATCTCGCACTCACACGATCTCGGAGGCGCGATCACGGGTGCGCGCGTCGAAGTACTTGCTGCCGGCCACATGATGATGGCTGAGCAACCCGCGCAGGTCGCCGCACTACTGCATCCGCACCTCGCAGCCAGGTGAAACCGGCTCAACGAACGCGTCGGTCGCTACGGTGGCGAAAGTGAATAGCGCCGGTCAAACTCTCTCGGAAGCTGCATCGAAGACGTTGCTGCGCGGGTTCGGGGTGCCGCTCGCCGAGGAACGCCAAGTTGCTGATGCTGCGGGCGCCGTCGACGCCGCCAACGAACTGGGCTACCCGGTAGCAGTGAAGTTGTGCGGTGACAGCATCGCTCACAAGACCGAGCGCGGCTTGGTCAGATTGCACCTCGCCGACGCGAGCGCGGTCACAGCTGCGGCTGAAGAGCTACTGGCTACAGCGAGGGCCGCCGACGGCGACGTTTCGCTGCTCGTCGCGCCAATGATCAATGGCAACCGCCAACTGATCGTCGGTGTCGTCCACGATCCACAGTTCGGGGCAAACGTGATGCTCGGAATCGGCGGAGTGTTTGCCGAGGCAATCGCCGATGTGGTGTTTCGTCCGGTGCCGATCACGACGATCGACGCTTTCGAGATGATCGACGGACTGGCGACGCAGAAGATGCTCGGCGCCTTTCGTGGTGAAGCACCGGTGAATCGCGACGCCCTTGCCGACGTCCTGATGGGGTTGTCTGCGCTCGCCTCGGCGCGTCCCGATGTTGCGAGTGTCGACGTCAATCCGTTGATCGTGCGCGACGACGGCTCAGTCGTGGCGGTCGACGCGCTAGTCGAAGTTGCGAACAACTCAGTCGCTTCTGGCAGCGTGCATCGCAAACCACCTACCGACGAACAGTTCCGAGCGTTGTTCGAGCCGCGTGGCGTGCTGATCGCTGGCGCGAGCAGTCATCCGGGCAAGTTCGGATTTGTGAGCCTGCACAACATCCTCGCGAGCGGCTACAGCGGCGGTGTCTTCGCAACAAACCTGCAGGGCGAGCATGTACTGGGGATCGACACTGTCGCTGCCATCGAAGAGTTGCCCAGCGGCGCGATTGACCTCGTCTTCGTGTGCACCCCCGCGAGCGCGAATCCCCAAGTGCTGCGTGCTTGCGCGGCCAAGGGTGTGAAGGCAGCGTTTTTCACGTCTGCTGGCTATGGCGAGGCGGGCGACGCAGGTCGGGTGGCAGAAGCCGAACTCGTGGCTCTTGCGGATGAATTGGACATTCTGCTGGCCGGACCGAATGGGCAGGGCCTCGTCAGCACTCCCGCATCGTTGTGCGCGCAGATCGTCGCGCCGTATCCGCCCGCTGGCCGTATTGCTGTCGCCAGTCAGAGCGGCAACCTCGTCAGCGCATTTCTCAACTACGCGCGCCAGACCGGCGTCGGCATCAGTCGTGCAGTGTCGGCGGGTAACGCTGCGGCGGTCGCGCCTGCGGACTATCTCGATTGGTACGCGGACGATCCCGCGACAGCGGTATCCATTGCGTACGTAGAGGGCATCGTCGACGGCCGAGCGCTGCTCGAGCGTTTCACTTCTATCGCGGCACGCAAGCCGCTCGTGGTACTCAAGGGTGGCGCGAGCGAGAGTGGTGCGAGCGCTGCCGCCAGCCATACCGGCGCACTGGCCGCCGACGACAAAGTGTTCGACGGCGTATGTCGCCAGGCAGGAGTCACCCGCGCGGAAACGGTTGAGGAAGCCTTCGATGCGGCCGCAACCTTCGCCACCCAACCGCTGCCAAAGGGACCTAACACGGTGGTGTTGACGACGGCCGGCGGTTGGGGAGTAGTGACCTGCGACGCGCTTGCCCGCGACGGCCGGTTACACCTGATGCCGCTGCCCGACGACTTACTGGCGCAGATCGACACCAAACTTCCGCCCCGCTGGAGCCGGAGTAACCCAGTGGACTGCGCTGGCGGCGAAACCCGTGACACAATTCCAGAAGTGATGGAGATGATCGCGGCGCACCCAGCAGTCGATGCCATCGTCTACCTCGGGGTAGGAATTCAGAGCAACCAGGCGCGGCTGATGCGCGAAGGTCGCTTCTATCCCGACCACGGCTTGGAACGCATCGTCGCGTATCACGAACGACAGGACGAACGCTTCGCAGAGGCCGCCCACGAACTGTCGCAGCGGTACAACAAACCGATTCTCACCGCAACGGAATTGGCTGTGGCCGACCCCGATAACGCCGGCCCGCGCGCCGTCCGCGCGACCGGCCGACTTTGTTATTCCAGCGGCAACCGCGCCGTTACCGCACTCGGCCACCTCTGGCAGTACGCGCAGTTCCGGACTCGTAGGGGGCTCAGCTAGTGGCACGCCGTCGCAATCCATATCCGGCACTCGTTATCGCAGCGTTGCTGCCAGCGGTGGCGTTGGGCGGACTGTGGCAGTTCGCCAGTGGTCAGAAGCCCGATGCCGTCGATGTTTCGGTTACGCAGCCCGTCTCGGATACGACAGCGCCCGCCGCGCTGCCAGCGCTGAACACGCCGTTGCTTTCGGTGCGCCGCGCTCCGTCCATTCTGGCGCAAGAAGTGAACGCGGCAGCATTCGAGGACGCGCTCGCACTATTCGTCGCCGACATCGATAGCACATCGTGTCTCTCGGTTTCCATCGATGGCGAACTCGTTGCCGCGAAGAACGAATCGTTGCCGTTGCGCCCGGGCAGCAACGTCAAGCTGATTACCGCCTCAGTGGCGCTAGAAGTGCTTGGGCCGGAGTTCACGTATACGACGACGATCAAGGGCACCGTCGGTGGCGATGGTGTCGTCAACGGCAACCTCTATTTCGTCGGCGGCGGCGACCCGGTGTTGAACAGTGCATGGTGGAACGGCCCCAACGAGCACTATCCACCGTTCAATCGCACATCGATGGAAGCGCTGGCCGACTCGATCAAGACATCGGGAGTTACTTCCATCACCGGTTCAGTGGTGGGTGACGCATCGCGCTATGACGGCGAGTTGTATCCGCCAAGTTGGACGTCCGACGTCCGGTTTGTCGATGGCGGACCAGTGTCGGCACTGTTGGCGAACGACGCGCGCGAGAGCGCGACGAAGGCTGCCTCGGACCCTGTTGTTGGCGCAGCTGCCGTGCTGACGACGCTGCTCGTCGAGCGCGGCATCACTGTCGGTACGCCGCCAGTCGCCGGTGTCACCCCCGCCGACGCCGTCACGATCACCTCGATCGAGTCGCTGCCCTTGCCAGCGATGCTCGCCGAGATGCTGACGACCAGCGATAACAGCACCGCAGAGATGGTGCTGAAGGAGATCGGCCTCAAGGTCAGCAATTCAGGAACGCGAATCGCCGGGTTGGCCGCGCTGATGTCGACCATCCAGTCGTGGGGGATTCCGACCGCCGGCATCACGCTGGTCGATGGCTCCGGTCTTTCCGACGACAACCGGCTTACCTGTGGCGCACTCCTTGCGGTCTTGCAGCACGGCTCCATTTCCGACCCAGTCGGTGCGGGGCTGGCAGTCGGCGGGGCGCCGGGCGGGACCCTTTATGACACATTCCTGGCAGGCGAAGCACTGTCGGGCATCATCAGAGCAAAGACGGGAACGTTGAACAACCGTTCCGACGGAATCACGCCCGACGGCAAGCCAGCCGCGAAGGCGCTTTCGGGTTTCGTCCCGACCGATGGTGGTGTCATCGAGTTTTCATTACTGCTCAACGGCCAAACGATTTCCGACGACGCGGAGTACCGACCGATCTGGAACGACATGGCTGAAATCTTTGCCGACTACCCCAGTGGTCCGACTGCGGCCGAGCTCGGCCCGCGGTAGCTGGCGTGCAGACACTGCCGATGTTTCCACTGGGCAGCGTGTTGTTTCCGGGTGGCGCACTGCCACTGCACATTTTTGAACCCCGCTATCAGGCGTTAGTTCGCGACTGCATCGATGCACCCGAACACGAATTTGGGGTCGTGCTCATCGATCGCGGCAGGGAGGTTGGCGGTGGAGAGTTGCGTCGCGATGTCGGAGTAATAGCCCGCATGGTGCAGGTTGCCCAACTTGCCGACGATCGGTTCGCGGTCGTTGCCGTCGGAACTCGTCGAATCCGAGTGATCGAGTGGCTGCCCGACGACCCGTACCCGCGCGCTGTTGTCGACGACTGGCCCGACGCGAGCGGCGAGAACGACACGGCGGAGGACGCCGCTCATGCCATGGTGGCCGATGTGACCCGGCGCGCCCTGCAGTTTGCAGACGATGAGGTACCTGTCGAGCATGATGGGGGAGCGTTCGCCATCGCCGAGCGGGTTCCACTCGGAGCCGCCGACCGCTACGCCGTGCTGTGCGCTCCCACGTCCGCAGAGCGCTGGCGGGTGCTTGACCGAGCGCTGGCCGATGTGGAAGCTGCCATCGAGTTCCGGCTCAACGACTAGTCGCCTTCCCGTTACCCAGTGCTCGCGTGCTACACAGTGTGTGTGGCCAAGAAGAAGATCGAACCGAAAAAGACCACGACTGTGGGTCAAATCCCAGAAACCGTGCAACTTCTCAAGGACTACGTCCGGCAGGAGACACTGGGTCCGCTGAGGGGCGCCGGTCGGTGGATTGCGCTCGGCATCGTCGGTGCGCTGCTCATCGGTGGCGGCACTGCCTTCTTGGCGCTCGGCGCGCTGCGACTCATCCAGACGGAATGGCCCGCCACGTTCGCTGGACGGTGGATGAGCCTGGTGCCGTATGCCAGTGCGCTGATGTTCTGCTTCTTCGTCGCTGGTATGGCGCTACTGCGCATTAATAAGCAACCGCTGAACAAGGAGAAGAGCTGACCATGGCACAACAGGCTCAACAACGAATCACGCGCGACGATCTCGAAGCCAAGTTCCGTGAGGCACAGAGCAGCCTGCAGGGCAAGCTCGACGACAAGAAGCAGACGCTGATCACTGTCGCCACCGTTGGTGGCATCGTGTTGTTGCTGCTGTTCTTCGTGCTCGGCAAGCGCTCGGGCAAGAAGAAGACGACGTTCGTCGACATCCGGCGGGTCTAGCCCGCATGGTTCGTAAGTCGTTGGCTAGACGGTCGAGTCTGTTCGCGCATAGCGCTGTCCTGCGCCAGCGCTCACTCCAGCGGGGTCTGTTTGGCGGCCACAAAGGATGGATGGCTGTCGGCGTATTGGTGTGGGCGCCGCGAGTTCTCAAACGACTCGGCGGCCGACAGCAAGAGCTGATCGCCACCGAGCGCTTGCTTCCCGGCCAGTCGATTCAGTTGACCGCAATTACGCCTCCGACGCGTCGTGAGATGAAGGCTGCCAAGCGGGCAGCCAGCTAGCTGCCCGTTCCCGTCCTGCCAGCGGGCACAATGGGTCGATGAAGGTGCTGCTGCGCAACCCTGCGCGCGAGATCGAGCTGGCTGGTCGGCGCAACGTCAACGCGCTGCTCGCCGAGTTGGCGCTGCCGCGTGAATCGCACCTCGTGATCCGCAACGGCACGTTGGTGCCGGGCGACGCCGAGCTCGCCGCCGACGACGTGATCGAGATTCGTCCCGTCATTTCTGGCGGTAGCTGATGGTCGCCGCCGCATCTAAGTGCCGTGTCTGTCGCGGCCCGGCAATCATCGACCTGCCACGCCATAACGCGCACTTCTGCGCCGAGCACTTTCTCGATCTCGTTCGCCGTCAGGTGATGAAGGCGATCGACAAGTTCGACATGCTCGCCAAGACCGACCGTGTGCTCGTCGCCGTGTCGGGTGGCAAGGACAGCCTCGCTGTATGGGATCTGTTGATCGACCTCGGCTACCAGGCTGATGGCCTTTACGTCGGGCTCGGTATCGGCGACTACAGCGACACCTCGGCCGAATACGCGCGCCGGTTTGCGAGCGAACGCGGCTTGAAGCTGGTCGAGATCTCGCTGCGCGGCGAGTACGGCTACGACGTACCGACCGCGGCGAAGGCAACCAAGCGTGTGCCATGCAGTGCGTGCGGAATCAGCAAGCGCCACTTGTTCGATAAGGCAGCTCTCGATGGCGGTTACAACGTGCTCGTCACCGGCCACAACCTCGACGACGAAGCGGCGGTGCTGTTCGGCAACACGCTGCGCTGGGACGTCGAATACCTGGCGCGGCAATTGCCGGTGCTGCCCGCGCGCAACGGCTTCCCGAAAAAGGTGAAGCCGCTCATCCGCTTGACCGAGCGCGAGATGGCTGCATGGTGCATCGTGCGCGGCATCGACTACATCGTCGACGAGTGTCCGATGGCTGCGGGCAACAAGCACCTCGCGTACAAGGCTGCGCTGAACGAGATCGAAACCGAGTCGCCCGGCAGCAAGGCCGCCTTCTATCTCAACTTTCTGGAGAACATGTCGCCCGTCCTCGCGGCCGCCACCGTCGCCGGCACGTCGGCATCGGGCAGCGAGGCGTTGCATGCGTGCAGTTCGTGCGGCGCACCAACCACTGGCGATATCTGCGCCTTCTGCAACATCGTCAACAAGGCATCCGCGATCGAACCAGTTCCAGTCGAACTCGTGATGTCCCACAGCAAGGGCAGGCGATGAACCGTCCATTGGCGTATGGCGACAAGGTGTTGTTGCTCGACAACAAGCAGCGTCGCTACCTCATCACGCTCGCCGAGGGTGCCGAGTTCCACACCCACGCCGGGCTAGTGCCGCACGCGGACTTCGTTGGCCAGCCCGAGGGAGTCTCGCTGAAGAGCACGAAAGGTGCCAACTACACCGCGCTGCGCCCGACGCTCGAGGATTTCGTGCTCGAGATGCCGCGCGGCGCGCAGGTCATCTATCCCAAGGATCTGGCGCCGATCTGTATGATCGCCGACATCGGCCCCGGCGTGCGCGTGTTGGAGAGCGGCGTCGGGTCCGGTGCGTTGAGCATGACGATGCTGCGCTACGGCGCCGACATCATCGGCTACGAGATCCGCGAAGACTTTCTGAATCGCGCGCACAACAACGTGCGCAGCTTCCTGGGCGACGAAGTGCTCGATCGCTACCAACTACAGCTGCGCGATTGCTACGAAGGTATCGAAGAGCGCGACCTCGATCGGGTGGTGCTTGATCTTCCCGAGCCGTGGAACGTCGTGCCGCACGCAATGAAGGCGTTGCGCCCGGGCGGCATCCTGGTGGCCTACACACCATCGATCACGCAAGCAGTCCAGACGCGCGAAGCGATGGCGAGCAAGGCGTGGAACGGTACGCGCACGCTGGAGGTGCTACATCGCGGCTGGCACATCGAAGGAATGTCCGTGCGCCCAGACCATCGCATGGTGGCGCACACCGGCTTCCTAACAGTCGGCCGCTACATCGGCTGATTGGAACTGGCGCTAGATCTCGGCGTTTCGTTTAGGCGGGGATGATCGTCACGCGGGCTGCGCAGTCCGCATCTACGAGACTGGCCATGGCTTTGTCGAAGGTAGCCACCGTGCCGTCGTGTGCGATTGCGAGTGCAACAAGGTGGGCGTCGGTGACCTGTCGATGGCCGAGTACGCGGGCTGCGTGCAGCGTTGTGCCGACGACTCCCTGGACCGTGTCGGGCCAGAACGTGTGGTTGGGGATGCTGCGCAGCTTTTCCAGGTTGTCGATGGCGTCGACCGGGCGCGCAGCAAACGGGAGGACTGTGCTGTTCGACGAGACGCGGACGAAGCCGACTTCGGTGAATGCGGTCGTCGCCCATCCGTGCTTCCATCCTGCGAACCACTTGTGTGCAGCTTCATGGTGTGAGTGATTCGGCCAGGCGAGTGCGATCAGCGTGTTGACGTCGAAGAGCGCGATCACTCGTCGAGCGCCTTGGCGACATCGTCGGCACCGAACAATGTCGTGCCCGGCGGCACATCAAAGACTGGAAATCCGGAACGGGTGGCAGCGGACTGGCGCGGCTCCATCGCCGAGCGGGCAAGGTCCGAAATCAGTCGACCAAGCGAGCGGCCTTGTGCGACCGCGACGGGACGAAGTGCGTTGAGTAGGTCGTCATCAATATCCAGAGTGGTGCGCATGCATCATGATGCTAGCACATCACTCCGCCGAGGTTCGGAGCGCCGATGATGATCAGGGACCTCTTCGACGCTCTTACGGCTCGATGAAGATGCACTCGCCGGGGCATTCCTCGGCGGATTCAATCACGGCGTCGAGGCGGGCATCGGAGAAGCCGGCCATGCCGTCGGCACCTTGCGCGTTGCCCTTGGCGGTGGCATAAACCGTGTCGCCCTCGCGCACGTAGGCCAAGCCGTCATCGAGCAGCGTGAACACGTCGGGGGCAATTTCCTCGCACAGTCCGTCGCCCGTGCACAGATCTTGGTCGATCCACACCTTCATTGTGTTCTATCTCCCGTGTCGTTCACTAAGGACCGACCCTCCCGCATTGAAGGGCCGAACAGTGCTGAGCATACCTGCGGGTACACCGGCGAACACGGTTTCGCCTTGCGATGCGCCCTGTGTCACGTACCTCGTCGGTGTAGCTTCCAGACATGAGTCAAGGCGACCATGGCGATCAAGACAACGAATCGGCGGCGGTCTTGCAAGCGCAAGCCATCGTGCTTGCCGAGGAGATCGAACAGCTGCGCCACAAGCTGGCCGAAGGTCCCAAGCGCCAGCGCGCGCTGGAAGAGCGACTGCTCGAAACCAAGGGTCAGTTGGCCCACGCCGTCTCGCAAAACGAGAAGCTGAGCTACACCCTGCGCGAAGCGCGCGACCACATCGCCGCGCTACGCGAGGAAGTCGAGAAGTTGACGCAGCCGCCGTCCGCGTACGGCGTGATTGTGGGCAAGAACGACGATGGCACGGTCGACGTGCTGACCAGTGGTCGCAAGATGCGGGTGTCGCTGCACCCCGACATCGACCACGACGAAGTCGATCGCGGCTCGGAAGTGGTGCTGAACGAAAGCTTCAACGTCGTGCAAGCGCGTCGCCCGGAGATCACGGGCGAAGTCGTGACCATCAAGGAGCTGCTCGACGATGGCGTGCGCGCATTGGTTGTCGGCCGCGCCGACGAAGAGCGCGTGTGCGAGCTCGCCGACGCGTTACGCGGTGTGCACTTGCGCAGTGGCGACAGCATGCGCCTTGACATGCGCAGCAACATGCTGCTCGAAAAGCTCGAACGACCCGAGGTTGAAGACCTGCTGCTCGAAGAAGTGCCCGACATCTCGTACGCCGACATCGGCGGCCTTGACGAACAGATCGAGCAAATCGCCGACGCGGTCGAGTTGCCGTTCCTGTACGCCGATTTGTTTGCCGAACATCAGCTGCCAGCGCCGAAGGGCATCCTGCTCTACGGCCCTCCCGGTTGCGGCAAGACGCTGATTGCCAAGGCAGTTGCCAACTCGCTGGCGAAGAAGGTCGCGGAGAAGACCGGAGGCGAGAAGGGCCGCAGCTACTTCATCAACATCAAGGGTCCCGAGCTACTGAACAAGTACGTCGGAGAAACCGAACGACAGATTCGCCTGGTGTTTCAGCGTGCGCGTGAAAAGAGCGAAGAAGGCTGGCCGGTCATCGTCTTCTTCGACGAGATGGATTCCATGTTCCGCACACGCGGTTCGGGCATCTCGTCCGACATGGAGAGCACGATCGTTCCGCAGCTACTCGCCGAGATCGACGGTGTCGAAGGCTTGCGCAACGTGATCGTGATCGGCGCCACCAACCGCGAAGACCTGATCGACCCGGCAATTCTGCGGCCGGGTCGCCTGGACGTGAAGATCAAGATCGAGCGACCGAACGAAGTTGCCGCCAAGCAGATCTTCAGCCAGTACCTCACCGACGAGATTCCGATCGCCGCCGGTGCCAACGTGCCGGAGATGATCGAGCACACCGTCGAGGCGATGTATCGCACCGACGCGGCCAATCAGTTCCTGGAGGTCACGTACCAGAACGGCGACAAGGAGACCCTGTACTTCAAGGACTTCTCGTCGGGAGCGATGATCGAAAACATCGTGCGTCGCGCCAAGAAGCTGGCGATCAAGCGCGTGATTGCCGGTGGCGAGCGCGGCGTTGGCTTGCCTGATCTGCTCGACAGCATCCGGCAGGAATACAAGGAACACGAAGACCTGCCGAATACGACCAACCCCGACGACTGGGCCAAGATCAGCGGCAAGAAGGGTGAGCGCATTGTGTTCATCCGCACGCTGACCAAAGGCCCGGAACAGCAGAGCCGCGAGGGCGGCCGCGCCATTGAGCGAGTGGGGACCGGTCAGTACCTCTAGCGGTTGTCGCTGAAGTGGCACGGCAGGTGATATGGCAACCTTCGGATCCGCCAGATCAACTGAGTCGGCGACCTTGTCGTGTTGTGTAAGGTGTGCTGATGGATGTTGAGCAGCATCGTAGTAGGGGTTGGCGGTCGCGGTGGGCGGCGGTTGGTGCTGCGGTCGCGGTGTCTTTTGGTGCTGGCGGGATGTATATCGGTAACGCCGCGTCAGGTCCGACGTCTTCGTCGTTTGTGCCGATCACTCCGGTGCGGGTGCTTGACACGCGCAGCAGCCTTGGTCTCTCTGGTGTGTTCACGTCGCCGACTTCGCGCGATTTGTTGGTGACGGGTTCGATCGCTACCGCTGATGGTGTGCAGTTGGTTGTGCCTGCTGGTGCGACCGCGGTGTCGTTGAACGTTACTGTCGTTGGTCCGAGTGCCGCTGGTTTTATGTCGGTGCGTCCCGCCGATGCTGCTGGTGCGCCATCTACGTCGAATCTCAACTTTGCTGCTGGCCAGGTGGTACCGAACGCGGTGACTGTCAAGGTTCCGACATCGGGTGGTGATGCTGGCAAGATCGAGATCACTTACGACGCGTTGGGTGTCGCGGGGCCGACCACGCATGTGTTGGTTGACATCGTCGGCTACTTTCAAGCCACCGCCTCGGGACCCGCCGACGGCACCGCCTGCACCGCCGGCGGACTACCAGGCACCATCATCAACGGTCACAACGGTGACGGCGAAGCAACCGTCAAATGCTTCCGCAACCTGGTCACCACCTTCGCCGGCTCTACCAGCGGTTCTACCGACGGCGCCCTCGCCGAATTCGACCTGCCGTTCGGGGTGGCCGTCGACGCTGCTGGCAACGTCTACGTCGCCGACGCCGGCAACCACCGGATCCGCAAGGTCACTGCCGCAGGTGTCGTCACCACGCTCGCCGGCTCCGGCGTAGCGGGCGACGACGACGGCACCGGTACCGCCGCCCAATTCGACTTGCCGTCCGGGGTGGCCGTCGACGCTGCTGGCAACGTCTACGTCGCCGACGCCGGCAACCACCGGATCCGCAAGATCACTGCCGCTGGTGTCGTCACCACCCTCGCCGGCTCCACCTTCGGTTACCTCGACGGCACTGGTGCCGCCGCCCAATTCAACAGCCCGTTCGGGGTGGCCGTCGACGCTGCTGGCAACGTCTACGTCGCCGACACCAACAACGAGCGGATTCGCAAGATCACCGCGGCCGGTGTCGTCACCACCCTCGCTGGCTCCACCTTCGGCTATGTCGACGGCACCGGTGCGGCCGCTAAATTTAACTTCCCGTTGGGGGTGGCCGTCGACGCTGTTGGCAACGTCTACGTCGCCGACGCCCAGAACAACCGGATCCGCAAGATCACGGCCGCAGGTGTCGTCACCACGCTCGCCGGCTCCACCCTAGGCTTCGCCGACGGCACCGGTGCCGCCGCCAGATTCGCCAACCCGTTCGGGGTGGCCGTCGACGCTGCTGGCAACATCTATGTCGCCGACACCGCCAACCATCGGATCCGCCAGATCAACTGAGTCGGCAACCTACACACCCGCGACTCACGCCTGGGGACAGCTTGCGGCGAGCGTCATTTAAGACCCCCACCGTGGTGCTGGTGCTCGGCTGATTGTCGCTCATGCCGAATCAGCGACGCACCCAGGTAGGTGCCCTAACGCCTCCACCTTCACGCCGCTACGTTAACGGCATGGCGATCCCGAAGGTTTGCGGTATCGAGACCGAGTACGGCATCTTCGTGCGCGGACCGGTCAGCGACGCAGTCAGTAACCCGGTTGCGGCGTCGTCGATGCTGATCAACGCCTACCTGTCGGCGAACAGTCGCAAGGTTGGTTGGGACTTCGAGGACGAACACCCGGGCATGGATGCGAGGGGCTTCAGCATCGACGACTTGCTCGCGCCAGAGATCGAAACGCATCTCGTCAACGCGGTGCTCACCAACGGCGCGCGTTACTACGTCGACCACGCGCACCCCGAGATCAGCACGCCCGAGTGCCTGACGGCGCGCGAGGCGCTGGTGTTCGACCGCGCCGCGGAAGAGATCGTGCGCGCCAGCATGAAGGCCGCCGCCGCAATGTTGCCCACCGGTGCCGAGATCCTGTGCCACAAGAACAACTCCGACGGTAAGGGCAACAGCTACGGCTGCCACGAGAACTACCTGATGGCGCGCGAGGTGCCATTCAGTCGCATCGTGCATCAGGTCACGCCGCACTTCGTCAGCCGCCAAATCGTGATCGGCGCCGGCAAGGTGGGCTGCGAATTGTCGGGCGCCACATCCGCCGACGTTCCGTTCCAGATCAGCCAGCGCGCCGATTTCTTCGAAGAAGAAGTCGGGCTGGAGACAACGCTGAAGCGCCCGATCGTCAACACGCGCGACGAACCGCACTGCGACCCCGACAAGTACCGACGACTGCATGTCATCGTCGGCGATGCCAACATGAGCGAGACCGCCACGCTGATCAAGGTCGGCGCGACTGCGATCGTGCTAGCGATGATCGAAGACGATGTGCTCGGTGACGACTTCGCGCTCGCCAACCCGGTCGCGGCGATTCGCCAGATCAGTCACGACCCGTCACTGAAGCGAACGATGCTGTTGCGCGACGGCCGTCGGGTGACGGCTCTTGAACTGCAGTGGGGATTACTTGAGCGGGCGCGTAAGTACGAGCAGATGCATGGGCTGGCTGCAGTGGGGGAGGATGTCGGCCGCGACGTGCTCGAGAAGTGGGAGTTCGTGCTCGCCGGCTTGGAACGCGACCCCGATTCGGTTGCGCATCAGGTCGACTGGGTCGCCAAGCGTCGGCTGGTGCAGGCGTATGCGGAACGACACGAGATCCGCCCCGGCGACTCGCGGCTGAAGGCGCTCGACCTGCAATACCACGATTTGCGTACCGATCGTTGCCTCGCTCTACGAGTTGGCCTCGACACGTTGGTCGATCCAGTCGAGGTCGAGAATGCAATGACCAACCCGCCGACGACGACGCGGGCGTACTTCCGTGGGCGCTGCCTGGCGAAGTGGCCCGAGCACATCGTGGCCGCCAACTGGGACAGCCTGGTGTTTGATCTCGGTCGCGATCCCTTACGCCGGGTGCCGATGATGGAGCCGCTGCGCGGTACAGCAGAATCGGTCGCTAGCTTGATCGACGAGAGCGACACTCCAGCCGAGCTGTTAGCCCGGTTGGGTGCCTAGACCTAGAACGACGACGGATTGAGGGGACGAGATGGCCGAGCGCACGCAGAAGCAGAAACCGACACCGACCCGGACCGACGAGACCGTTGAGGATGCCCCGGCCGTTACCGCCACTGGCGACAAGCTGAAGGCCGAACTCGACGATCTGCTCGACGAGATCGACGGCGTGCTGGAAACGAACGCTGAAGACTTCGTCAAGTCCTATGTTCAAAAGGGTGGCCAGTAGTCGCATGTCGATGCCGATGTTCCAGCCCGGCGCGGATCCGGGTTCTAGCTTTCCCGAACTGTTGAAGCGGGTCGGTCTGGCACCCTCAGGCTCCGACGCGGCTGGCGATCTGGCGGTGCCGCACGCGACCACGTGCGTGGCGCTGCGCTTCGCGGATGGTGTGGTGATGGCTGGCGATCGGCGCGCTACCAGCGGCAACCTGATCAGCCACCGCAGTATGGAGAAGGTGGTGCAGGCCGACGAGTTCAGTGGCGTCGCTATCGCCGGCGCCGCCGGACCAGCGATGGAGATGGTCAAGCTCTTTCAGTTGCAACTCGAGCACTACGAAAAGGTTGAGGGTGGCTCGCTCAGCCTGGAAGGCAAGGCCAATCAGCTCAGCATGATGGTGCGCGGCAACCTGCCGGCCGCGATGCAAGGTTTGGTCGTGGTTCCGATCTTCGCTGGCTACGACTTGCGCCGCGGAAACGGTCGCCTCTTCACCTACGACGTGACCGGCGGTCGCTACGAAGAACACGATTACGTCGCGACCGGCTCTGGCATGTTGCACGCGGGCACCGTTATCAAGATCGGCTGGCGCGACTCGCTCGACCGCGCCGCGGCCATCGCACTGGCGTGTCGCGGAATCTGGGAAGCCGCTGATGCCGACTCGTCCACTGGCGGACCCGACGCGTTGCGCGGTATTTATCCGGTGGTGGCGACAATCACGGCCGCCGGTTGGGCGCGTGTGCCCGACAGCGAACTGGCGACGGTCTTCGAATCGATAGCCGCCGAGGTGCGTTCACGATGAACGGAGCACCGCAATGACAATGCCGTTCTACGTTGCACCGGAACAGGTGATGAAGGATCGTGCCGACTACGCGCGCAAAGGCATCGCACGCGGTCGCGCATTGGTCGCAGTTCGTTACGCCGACGGAATCGCGCTGGTAGCCGAGAACCCCAGTACCACATTGCGCAAGATCAGCGAGATTTACGATCGCATCGCGTTCGCCGGCGTCGGCAAGTACAACGAGTTCGACCAACTGCGTGTGGCAGGTGTTCGCGCCGCCGACCTGAAGGGCTACCAGTACAGCCGCGACGACGTCGACGCTCGCAGCCTGGCCAACAACTACGCGCAGATCCTCGGACAGATTTTCACGCACGAGATGAAGCCGATGGAAGTCGAGATCCTCGTGGCGGAGGTGGGCCTCGTGCCCGACGGCGATCAACTGTTCCATATTCTCTACGACGGCACCGTCGTCGACGAGCGTCACTACACCGTGCTCGGTGGCGATGCGGAAGCAATCGGCGGCCACATGAAGCAGCACTACGCCGATGGTGCACGGATGGAAACAGCCGTGCGCGAGGCCACAAAGGCGCTGGCCGGTAGCGAACGCACCCTGTCTGCCAACGATCTAGAAGTCGCGCTGCTCGTTCGCACCAACGGTCGTCGTTGTTTCCGGCGGCTCTCTGAAGATGCTGTTGCCATCGCTCTGGTGAGCTGATTCGTGGTCGGTCCCGTCGACCTCAACAGCGATGTCGGTGAGGGCTTTGGTCATTGGCCGGGTGGCCCCGACGACGAACTGATGCCACTGCTGACATCTGTCAACGTCGCGTGCGGCTTCCACGCTGGTGACCCGACGATCATGCGCCGGACGTGCGAACTGGCTCGCGAACACGATTGCGCGATCGGCGCCCAGGTGAGTTACCCCGACCTGTCCGGCTTCGGCCGTCGCTTCATCGACATGCGGCCGAGCGAACTCACCGACGCAGTGGTCTATCAACTTGGTGCGCTCGACGCGTTTGCCCGTGTGAATGACACCCGTGTGCGATACGTCAAGCCACATGGCGCGTTGTATAACGCAATCGCCGAGCACGAGGGACAGGCCAACGCCGTGGTTGCCGCGATCCGCGAGTACGACGCTCAGCTGCCGATGCTCGGCCTTCCCGACTCGGCCGTGCAGCGTGCGTGTGCGGCGGCCGGAGTGCGCTTCGTCGCCGAGGGTTTCGCCGATCGCGCCTACACAACAGAGGGGCGTTTGGTGCCGCGTACCCAAACGGGCGCTTTGATCACAGATCCGCTGGCCGCCGCCGCGCAAGCGCTGGCACTCGCCAAGTCCGCCGTTGAGTCGATCTGCGTGCACAGTGATACGCCCGGTGCGGTGGCCATCGTCGCTGCGGTCGTGAAGTCGCTGTCTGCTGACGGATATCAATTGGGGTCATTCGCGTCGTGAAGCTGTTGCCGTATGGTCCGACGGCCGTGCTCGCAGAATTCGGGTCCTTGGAGGAGGTCATGTCGGCAGCAACCGCGTGGCGGGCTGCCGGGTATTCAGGCGTCGTCGACATCGTGCCAGCCGCGCGGACCGTGCTGGTCGTGCACGACGCGACGTTCGACCGCGAATCGCTGGGCCGCCCAATCTCGTCGGCGGAGACCGTCGCGCGCGGCGAACTGGTGACAATCGACGTTGTTTACGACGGCGACGACTTGGCGGCAGTCGCGGACGTGCTGCAGTTGTCTGAGGAGGAAGTCGTGCGCCTGCATTCAGCGCCCGAGTACCTGGTGGCGTTCTGCGGCTTTATGCCCGGGTTCAGTTACCTCACCGGTATCGACGAGCGTTTGATACTGCCGCGGCGCACGACACCACGCACAAGAGTGCCAGCCGGCGGCGTCGCAATAGCGGCCGAGTTCAGCGCCGTGTACCCGCGCGAAAGCCCGGGCGGTTGGCACCTACTTGGAAGAACCGACGCGGCGATGTGGGACGCAGATCGCGACCCTCCGGCACTGCTGCCACCGGGCACACGGGTCAGATTTCGGCCGCAATGATCACTATTCGTTCGTGGGGTATCGCCGGAAGTGTTGTCGATGGCGGCCGCGTCGGCCAGCTGTGGCTGGGTAAACCTCGGGGAGGTGCCGTCGACCTGGAATCGCTGAGGCTCGCCAATCGGCTTGTCGGCAACCGCGAAGCGGCATGTGCTGTAGAGAGTTCTGGCGGACTCTCATTGGAATTCGGCCAGAACACCACGGTTGCGATCACTGGCGCCATCGCCGACGTGACCGTTTCGGCAGGTGCTCCGGTCGGGTGGGGGAGTGTGGCGACCCTGCCACCCAACTGCACGTTGCACATCGGCCGCCTGCTGGATGGATCGCGTGTCTACGTTGCGGTTCGAGGCGGGGTCCTCGGCGGGACCGAGGTTGGCCAGCGTGGTGACCAACTGATGGTCGGTCACGACGAATCCGGACAGCCACTCACCGAAGCGCTGCCACGTCCGAGCCCTTCGACGACCGTCGGCCTCTGGCCTGGCCCGCGACGGGACTGGTTCGACGAGCAGGCATGGACGGCGCTGTGTTCGTCGGCGTTTGTCGTGGCTGCTACCAGCCGCGTCGGTGTGCGGCTGAGCGGCCATGTCATCAACCGCTCGTGGACTGGCGAGTTGGCCTCGGAAGGTGTCATCGAAGGAGCGGTACAAGTACCTCCCGACGGCCAGCCGATTGTGATGTTGGCCGACCACCCGACAACCGGGGGATACCCAGTCATCGGCGTCGTCAGCCCGGGAGACATCGGCCACATCGCACAGGCCGCCGTCGGTACTGAACTGCGCTTTAGCGCCCGCCGATAACCCCTGGCGTCCGCTACGGTGCGCGCATGGAGCGGCGCATCTTCGGACTCGAGAACGAGTACGGCGTCACGTGCACTCTGCGCGGTCAACGCCGGCTCAGCCCCGACGAAGTTGCCCGCTACCTGTTTCGCCGCGTGGTCAGTTGGGGTCGCAGCAGCAACGTGTTCTTGCAGAACGGCGCACGCCTCTATCTCGATGTCGGCTCGCACCCCGAGTACGCAACACCGGAGTGCGACAGCCTTTACGACCTCGTCGTGCACGACAAGGCGGGCGAGCGCATTCTGGAAAGCCTTCTGCAATCCGCGGAGCAGCGGCTAAAGGAAGAGGGCATTCGTGGCACGATCTATCTCTTCAAGAACAACACCGACTCGGCCGGTAACAGCTACGGATGCCACGAGAACTTCCTGACGAGTCGGGCCGATGACATGGCGCACTACGCCGAGGTGCTGATTCCATTCCTCGTTAGCCGCCAAATTTTCACCGGTGCGGGGAAAGTGCTGCAGACTGCGCGCGGTGCGATGTTCTCGATGGCTCAGCGCGCCGAGCACATCTGGGAAGGCGTCAGCAGTGCCACGACACGCAGCCGGCCGATCATCAACACCCGAGACGAGCCGCACGCCGACGCCGAGCGCTACCGCCGGCTGCACGTCATCGTCGGCGACAGCAACATGAGCGAATACACCACCTTCGTAAAGGTTGGATCGGCAGCGTGCATGTTGCGCATGCTGGAAGATCCATCTGTCGTGCTACGCGACATGACGCTCGAGAACCCAATCAGAGCGATCCGCGACATCAGCCACGACATGACCTGTCGCCGCAAGGTGCGCCTGACCAATGGCCGAGAAGTGAGTGCGCTCGACATTCAACGCGAGTATCTCGATCGCGCATTGCGGTATGCCGACCTGAAAGGGTTTCCGCCGCTCGAGCAGCGGGCGCTCGAGATGTGGGAGCACTGCATCAGCACAATCGAGAACGACCCGCTCAAGCTCGATCGCGAGGTCGATTGGGTCATCAAGTATCGGCTATTGGAAGCGTTCCGTGCTCGCCACGACCTCCCGCTGGGGCACGCTCGCGTGCAACTGCTCGATCTGCAGTACCACGACATTTCGCGCGACCGCAGCCCGTTCTACAAGCTGCAGGACCGGGGGATGGTCGAACGTATGTGTATCGACGCGGACATCGATGCCGCAATCGATACGCCGCCGCAGACAACACGCGCTCGCCTCCGTGGCGAATTCATCCGCCGCGCCAAGGAACGCAAGCGCGACTACACCGTCGATTGGGTGCACCTCAAGCTGAACGATCAAGCGCAGCGCACCGTGTTGTGCAAGGATCCGTTCCGAAGTCGAGACGAGCGGGTCGAGAAACTCATCGCCTCGCTATAGGGCTCGCGGGACTGGCTCGGCGGTAACCTGTGGCCGATGTCGGACGACGCCACCTATCTGCGAGCGACCGATCTTCAGAGTCCGGATTCGGCGACGATCGACGATTCAGAGCGGCCGGTTCGGGTGCCCAAGAAGCACCGGAAAGGCAATGTCTGGGTCGAGTGGTTCGTCGTCGTCGTCGTTGCAATCAGCGCTGCGCTGTTGGTCAGGGCCTACGTCCTCCAACAGTTCGCGGTTTCTGGCGACTCGATGAAGAACACCCTGCACACAGGCGATCGGGTATTGGTCAACAAGCTGAGCTATCGCTTGCACGACCCGAATCGTGGCGACGTCGTGGTGCTGAAGACGCTCGAGTCGTCCGACGAACGCGACCTGATCAAGCGGGTGATTGGGCTGCCTGGCGAGACCATCGCGTATCGCGATTGTGTCCTGCTGATCAATGGCGTGGTGCTGGTCGAGCCATACCTCGACCCAGAGATCGTGACGCCTTCCAACTGCGGGCCCGAGCAACTGCCAGTAGTGGTGCCCGAGGATTCTGTGTTCGTGATGGGCGACAACCGGCCCGGCTCGAAAGACAGTCGCGTACTGAAGGCGATCTCGTACGACGACCTCATCGGCCGAGCCTTCGTGGTGATTTGGCCGATGGGCGACTGGCAATGGCTGTAGTTCACGACGTAGTTCACGACGTAGTTCAGGAGAGATGGTCGCGGTAGGCCTGCATCATTCGATCCGGATAGTCGCTGTAGATGCCGTCAAGTCCCATGCGCAATGATCGCTCGAGGATGTGTCGCTCTTGCATGTCCCACCCGAATGCCAGCCGGTCGAAACGATGGAAGAGCGCAACAAGGCCACCAGACCAATCGCTGTGGTGCAGGTTGATGGCATCGATGCCGTTCGACATCAGTGTTGCAGCCCGTCGTTCGGGCCCTTCCTTTATTCGTTGCGATCGTGTGCTGTCGACAAGCTTGGCGCCGTGACCGCGCAGTGGGAGCAGCGACTCCCACACCGGCGAGCACAACCACAGCCGCTCGAGCATTGCAGGAGCAACGTTGCGAACTGTGTCGATCACTGCCTGGCCGGAATGCGGGTCCTTTAGGTCGAGCGAGAGATGAAAGTCGGAGCCACACTGCTCGATCAGGTCGGTGAGCGCAGGGACGTGCGCCGGCAGCTCCGACCGCTGAAACCCGGCGATTGGCTTCCCTTTGCCGAGTGTTCGTTTCACCAGTCCGTCGTGATCAAGCACGGCCACCCCGTCGGCCGTAATCCACACGTCGCTTTCTAGCCCTGTCGCGCCCATCTTGAGGCCGAGTGCGAACGCTGCGAGTGTGTTCTCGGGCGCGTGGCCGCGTGCGCCGCGATGGGCGAAGGCGATGGGCGCGGCCAGCTGTGACGGGAGCCTTTGCTGCATGGCTCGATGATGCCATGCCGTGGTGAGGAACGCGCGAGCCCGCAGGGGCAGCGGCCCCCTGCGGTCGTAGACTCGCCAACGTGTTCAACCTCACCGGCAGCGAGATTGCCTTCTTGGTGCTGCTCGGGCTGATCATCCTCGGACCCGAAAAGCTGCCCGACGCGGTGCGCAAGTTCACAAAGGCCTACAACGAGTTCAAGAAGATGGCGACCGGGTTTCAGGGCGAGGTGAAGCAAGCCTTCGACGAGCCGATGCGTGAGCTGCGAGGTACCGCCGATGCAATGCGCAAGGCCGCTGGCGAAATCGATGTCAGTCTCGATCTCGACGGTAAGAAGGCCGGCAAGGTAACGACCGGCAAGCCAGCGGAACCGATCCGTCGCGACGGAAGCCTGAACTTCGGCAACCCCAGTGCCAAGCGTCAAGAGCAAACGGCCCGAGATGTCGCCAGCCCGGAAACAGCGACAGCGGAAGCAACCAACCCGGTAACGACCAACCCGGAAGCTGACGAATGAAGATTCCCTTCCGGGAGAGTGCCGCACCGAGGTTAAAGGACGTGGACGACCGGATGACTCTGACGCAGCACCTCGGCGAGCTGCGCACCAGGATTATTCGCTCTCTGTTGGCCGTCATCGTCGGCATCATTCTGATGCTGGCGTTCTACGACCAGGTGCTCGATTTCATGCGCCGTCCGTATGAAGACCTGTGTCGGCAGAAGCCCAACCTGAATTGCGAACTTCAATTCCTCGGCCCACTCGAAGGTTTCTCCACGCGACTATCGATTTGTACCTACGGCGGCATCATTCTCGCGCTGCCCGTGATCCTGTGGCAGGTGTGGCGGTTCATCGTGCCGGCGCTGCACGCGAAGGAAAAGAAGTACGCGATCCCGTTCATTCTCTCGTCGGTGATCCTCTTCATCATGGGCGCTGCGGTGGCATACCTGACCCTGACCCCCGCACTCGATTTCCTCATCTCATGGGCGGGCGACGACGTCCAAGCCAATTTCCAAGTCAGCAAGTACGTGTCGCTGTTCGGTCTGATGCTCGCCGCATTTGGTGTCACCTTCGAGTTCCCCGTACTACTTGTCTTCCTGCAACTCGTCGGTGTGCTGACTCCGCAGACCTTGATGAAGCAATGGCGCTACGCCGTCGTCGTCATTTTCGTCATCGCGGCCCTGATCACACCGAGCGGCGATCCGTACTCGATGATGGCGATGGCAGCGCCGATGTCACTTTTTTACGGCATTGCGATTCTCATTGGCCGCATCGCGCAGAAGCGTAAGCAGGCGCGCGAGGCCGCGGCCTGACGCGATAACTAGGTGCGCGCCGACCGGGCAGAGTTGATTGCCCACTACTCATTTCCGCTCGACGATTTCCAGCTGCGCGCGCTGGAAGCGCTGGACGAAGGCGAGTCGGTGCTAGTGGCCGCGCCGACAGGAAGCGGCAAAACGGTAGTGGCCGAGTACGCGATCGATATGGCGATAGCCGATCGGAAGCGAGCGTTCTACACAGCACCGATCAAAGCACTCTCGAATCAGAAGTATCACGACCTGGTGGAACGGCTTGGCTCGCAACGGGTTGGCTTGCTCACCGGCGACAACACGATCAACGGCGACGCCGACGTCGTGGTGATGACGACCGAGGTTCTGCGCAACATGATCTACGCGCGCAGCCCCGGCTTGCGCGAGCTCGCCATCGTCGTGCTCGACGAAGTTCACTTCCTGCAGGACACCTACCGCGGGCCGGTCTGGGAGGAAGTGATTATTCACCTTCCGTCGCACGTGCGATTGGTCTGCCTGTCGGCAACGGTGAGCAACGCCGCCGAACTCGCCGAGTGGATCAGCACAGTTCGAGGGCCGACGCGCACCGTGCTCGAAGATCGTCGCCCTGTGCAGCTCGACAACCACTACATGATCGGCGACAAGACGCACGACCGGTTGCATCTACTGCCTGTGCTGGTGGATGGTCGCCCGAACACCGATGCGATTCGGCTCGACGCAGAGGCTGTGCGCCATAGTCGCGATCGCCGCGGCGGCAGCCCTGTGGGAAAGCAACACGGGCGCCGCCGGCTGTTTACGCCGTCGCGGTTGGAAGTGATCGAGCTTCTCGAAAGCCAACGAATGCTGCCGGCGATTTACTTCATCTTCAGCCGGAACCAATGCGACGAAGCGGCGAAGTCGTGCCTTGCCGCCGACCTGCGGCTGACGACGGACGCTGATCGCGATCGCATTCGCGAGATCGTGGGTGCTCGCCTCGGGGCCATGGACCCCGCCGACCTTGCTGTGCTCGGCTACGCACAGTTCCTCGCACAGCTGGAAGCGGGTATCGCCGCGCACCACGCGGGCATGGTGCCGCCGTTCAAGGAAGTGGTCGAGGCGTGCTTTGTCGAGGGTTTAGTGAAGGCGGTGTTTGCCACAGAGACACTGGCGGTCGGCATCAATATGCCCGCCAAAACCGTAGTGATCGAGAAGCTGAGCAAGTTCACCGGCGATCACCACACGTTCCTGACTGCAGGGGAGTACACGCAGCTCACCGGACGCGCCGGGCGACGGGGCCTCGACGAGCTTGGTCACGCGGTGGTGCTGTGGAGTCCGTTTGTGCCCTTCGAGCAGGTGGCAGCGCTCGTCGGTAGCCGGACGTTTCATCTCAATTCGGCGTTTCGTCCGACGTACAACATGGCCGCCAACCTGGTGCGTTCGTACACCAGCGAGCGCGCCCATCACCTATTGAACCTGTCGTTCGCCCAGTACCAGGCGGATCGTGACGTAGTGAAGCTGGAAGCGCGCCTCGATCGTCGCCAACTTCAGCTCGCTGAACATCTCGAACGAGCGCGCAGCCCGTTTGGCGATCTGGAGGAGTATCGAAGGCTGAAGCAGAGCGGCGAGCGTCCGCGACCTGGGCCGATTGTGCGCGACGATCCCATAACACTGGCGTTGCTGCGTATTCGACCGGGCGACATCGTGCACGTCGAGAAGGGTCGCTACATCGGCCGCGCTGCCGTGTTGTCCAATGCGCATCGCAAGGGCGGCATTCGCCTGACTGCCCTGACGACTCGACGCGACCTGCTGATGTTGTCGGCGAGCGACTTTCACGAACCGCCCGCGGCGATCGGTCGTATTGAGTTGCCCGCCGACTACGCGCCGAATCGCAACGACTTCCAACGGCGAGTGGCCACCATGCTGGAACAGGCGGAGGTCTTGGCAGTGCCGCGTAGCCGCCGCGGGCCATCAACCGCGTACGACGGCGATCACCCCGTCGAGGAAGACCCAGACCTCGCCGATCGGATGAAGGCCGCTACGCAGGCAGATCGCGCCGCCCGCGAGGTCGAGGAACTGCGTACGAGCGTTCAGGGGCGTAGTCAGTCGATCGCTCGCGACTTCGACCGTGTGCTGCGCGTGTTGCAAACGTGGGGATATGTGGACGGCTGGTCGTTGACAGAGGGCGGCGAGATTCTCGCTCGCCTGTTCCACGAGTGTGATCTCCTTGTCGTCGAATCAGTGCGCCAGGGTTTGCTCGATGGCCTCGGACCGGCAGAACTTGCCGGTCTCCTCAGCGTCTTCGTGTACGAGCACCGCAGTCCCGAACCACCACCAGCAGCCTGGTATCCATCGCCGATGGTTCGCCGTCGCTGGCAATCGATCGCGCGTATCAGCTACGAGATGCAAGACGCCGAGGAAGAAGCTGGTCTCGCGGTTCATCGACCTCCGGACCCGACATTCATTGCAGTTGCGTTCGCGTGGGCTGCCGGGGAGGGCTTCGCGGAGGTAGTGGCCGCCGAGGAGTTGTCGGGCGGTGACTTCGTTCGCACGATGAAGCAGCTCATCGATCTGATGCGTCAGCTTGCGCTCATCGCACCGTTGAAGGAAACGCGTGCTGCCGCCGAGGCTGCGGCCGAGGCATTGTTTCGCGGAGTGGTGGCGGCATCGAGCGCGGTCGAGGTCGACGTCGAGGTCAGAGAAGCGTGACCATCAGCAAGGGTGCACCGTGGGGCGAGGCGGTGCCATCACCCGCCGACGTACTGATAGCGCCAACTGATCGCGATGCTCGCGAGTTCATCGTTCGGCAACGTGAACGCGGTGAAACGCTGCGCCCGGTTGGGCTCGGCGGCGGCGATCTGGCGCGCACACTCGGCGGCGGTAATGGGCGTTTCCCCGGCACGGTGACGCGCGCGCCGGTCGATCTGCTGCGCGTCCAATCCGGCGAACGGGTTACCTGGGCAGTTGCCCACGTGGTGGCACGTCGTGGGTGGAATCGCGGCGAGGTGGTGTTTGCGATGAACGCGCAATTCCTAGGCCCGTACGACGTCGCTCCGCGATCGCACCCGAACGACGGCAAGGTCGACATCGTGCACGTCGCTGCCGACATGTCGTGGCGCGCACGTCGCGCTGCGCGCCGGCGTGCGCGAACGGGCACGCATTTGCCACACCCGCAGCTGACCTCGAAGCAATTCGCCAACTACTCCGTGGTGTTCGCACGCCCGATGACACTTTGGGTCGATGGCGTGCGGTGGGGCGGGGGAGCGGACGTGCTGATCACGGTCGAGCCAGACGCCCTGACGGTGTACGCCTGATCCCGTCAGCCCGTCGCGGGCTAGCGTCTAATCCGTGAAGGCATGGATCCTCGACGAATCGCCCGGCAGTTACCGCTTCGGCGACATTGACCTGCCAGTGCTCGCTCACGACGACGTACGAGTTCGCGTCGTCGCCAGCGCATTGAACCATATGGACCTGTGGGTCACGCGCGGAATGCCCAAGCCGCCCTTGCCGCACGTGCCTGGCTGCGACGTGGCGGGCATTGTGGACGCAGTTGGTTCCGCGGTGAACACGGTCGCCGTGGGTGACGAAGTCGTAATCAACCCAGGTGTGTCGCCGCTGGCCGAGATCGCCTCGCTCGGTATCGACAGTCCGATGGGGCCAGGCTTCTTCATCTACGGCGAGCATTGCTGGGGCGGACACGCGGAGTTCGCGATCGCCCCCAGTCGCAACGTGCGACCCCGCCCCGCGGGGCGCTCGTGGGAGGAATGTGCCGCCTACCCACTCGCGTACCTCACCGCCTATCGAATGCTGCGCCGCGCTCGCGCAAAAGCAGGCGACACCGTGCTCGTTGTCGGAATCGGGTCCGGCGTGTCATGTGCGGCAATGGCCATCGCGCAACACATGGGGTGCGAGGTCGTCGTCACGAGTCGTAGCGAAGCAAAGCGCGCCGAGGCCATCACGATGGGCGCCGTGGCTGCTCACGACAGTGCTGCGCCAAAGTGGCCCGTCGTTGCCGATGTAGTGATCGAGAGTGTTGGTCCCGCGACGTGGGAGCAATCGATTCGTTCGCTCAAGCCCGGTGGACGACTGGTTGTGTGTGGCGGAACCTCCGGCCCGAAGGTCGAAGTCAACCTGCCACGCCTGTTCTTCAAACAGAACGAGATCATCGGCAGCACGATGGGCAGCTACGAAGAGTTCGACGCGGTGTCTGACCTGATTGCCGGCGGCGTCGCCGTGCACGTCGACCGCGAATACCAACTGAGCGAGTACGGCGAGGCTGTCGCTCGACTTGACAGGGGCGAGCAGTTGGGCAAGATCGTGCTTCGGCACACGAAAGGATGACGATGGATATCGAAGGCCTCAAGGAAGCTGTGTGCAGCCGCGTCGACGAACTGGCCGACGAACTGATCGACGCTAGTCACCAGATCCACGCGCGCCCCGAACTGAACTTCGAGGAGCATTTCGCGCATGGTGTGCTCACCGACATGCTCGAACGTCATGGGGTGTCGCCGACGCGCCACGCGTACGACCTGGAGACCGCCTTCGATGCGCAAGCGGGCGCGAGCGGTCCGTCGATTGCGGTGTTGTGCGAGTACGACGCTTTGCCCGGCCTCGGCCACGCGTGCGGCCACAACATCATCGCGACCGCAGGGCTTGGCGCCGGCCTGGCCGCGGCTGTCGTTGCCGAACAGGCTGGCGGGCGAGTGCGCATCATGGGCACGCCAGCCGAGGAGGGTGGCGGCGGCAAAGTACGCATGGCGCGCGCCGGCGCATTCGACGGCGTCGACGCGGCGATGATGGTGCATCCCGCGGACACGGATCTGGTGGCCATGGATTGCATCGCAATCCAGGAACTGACGGTCGCGTTTGAAGGAAAGGCCGCGCACGCTGCAGCTGCACCATGGGAAGGTCGCAATGCGCTCGATGCCGCGGTGCTCGGCTACATGAACATCGCGGCGATGCGCCAGCACATTCGGCCGAACGAGCGCCTGCACGGCATCTTCACCAAGGCTGGCGACAAGCCCAACATCGTGCCCTCTGATACCGAAATGGATTGGTACGTGCGGTCGGGCACGATCTCGTCGCTGCAGCCCCTGAAGCAGCGCGTGCTGACCTGCCTGGAGAGTGCTGCCACCGCCTGTGGCTGCACGATGACGCATCAGTGGGTCGACAACACCTACGCCGACATGATCGACAATGGCCCGATGGTGCAGGCCTATGCGGTCAACGCCGGCCGACTTGGCCGCACCGTGCTCGATCCGATCACCAGCGGCCGCCGAGTCGTGGGAAGTACCGACATGGGCAACATCAGCTATCTGGTGCCGTCGATTCACCCGATGATCAAGGTCGCTCCCGACGGTGTCCCTATCCACAGCGTCGAGTTCGCTCGCTGGGCCGGGGCCGCCGAGGGCGATCGTGCCGTGATCGACGGGGCGAAGGCAATGGCCATGACGGTTGTCGACCTCTGGTGCTCACCCGGAGTGTTCGCCCAAACGCAAGCAGCATTTGCGACTCGCCCATCCGGCGTCGAGGTGCTGTAGTTCCGTACAATCCACGTCCGTGACGGTCTATGTCCCGGAGGAATACACCGAGTCCGAGGCCGACGTTTTACGGCGCTACTTCACGAACCTCGATGGCCCGGTGTTTGCGCTCGTCAACCTTCCCGAGGTCGTGAAGGGAGCGCTGTTCGCTCGCTATAGCCGCAGCCCGAAGAGCTTGCGGCGACTCTTCCTCGACGAGTTCGTGGGCGATCTCGACATCTCTGGCGATATCACCGTCGATGCCACCGTCGGGTTGGAGCGTGCTGAGGAACTATACGAAAAAGTCTTCTTCGAATATGGCGACGACTCGGTTGCGCAACTCGGCGGTGTTCACCTGGCGTGTGAACAAGCATCCAACATTCTGACGAAGGTGCTCGAGTGGGGTCGCTTGATGAGCTATCTCGAGCAGAGCACGCGCTACATCAGCTACGACGCGCGTCTTGGTGGTCGCTTCCGCTTCTATCGCGATCCAGCGATTCTGTCGAGCCGATTCGGTACTCGCTACGTCGGCGACATGGACCGCATGTTCGACAGTTACAGCCTGCTGCTGAACAAGGTCACTGACCATGTACGCGCCACGGTCGCGCGCGAGCCGGGCGACAGCGACTTCGTGTATCGCAGCGCTACCAGAGCAAAGGCACTCGACGCGGTTCGAGGTGTATTACCAGCAGCGTCACTCAGCAACGTCGGCATTTACGGCTCAGGCCAAGGGTTCGAGTCGCTCTTGGTGCGCATGCGCTCGCACCCTCTGCCCGAAGCTCGGCACTACGCAGATCTGATGCTGCACGAGCTGCGCAAGGTGATTCCCAGCTTCCTGCGGCGCGTCGATCTCGCCGATCGCGGAGGTCGGTGGAGCAACTACCTGGGCAGCACTCGCGAGCACACGAGCGAATTGGTCGACTCGCTCTTCGGCGGTGCACCCGTAGAGCAAGTGCCGTCTGTCCAACTCGTCGATTTCGATCCCGACGCGGAAGACAAACTGCTCGCCGCCATCTGTTATCCACTCACGCATGTGCCAGAGCAGCAGATCGCCGAGCGAGTGCGACAGCTCGGGCCGACCGAACGACTGGCGTTATTGAAGGCCTATGTCGGCGAGCGCGAGAACCGGCGTCATAAGCCAGGCCGCGCGTTCGAGCGCGTGGACTATCGCTTCGATGTACTCAGCGACTACGGCGCGTTTCGCGACCTGCAACGCCATCGCATGCTGACGATCGAGTGGCAAACGTTGACTCCGAACCACGGGTACGTGCGGCCAGAACTTGTCGAGGAAGCTGGCATGGCAGAAGTCTTCGACGATGCAATGGCGCGTTCGGCATCGCTGTACGACGCCTTGAAGGAAGAGTTCCCGCTGCAAGCACCGTACGCCGTGTGCATGGCCTACCGCATGCGCTACACGATGCAATTCAACGCCCGCGAGGCAATCCACCTGTTGGAACTACGATCCTCGCCTCAGGGCCACCCCTCATATCGGCGCATCGTGCTCGAAATGCACCGCCTCATCGACGAGCAGGCGGGGCACCGTGCGGTTGCCTCCGCTATGACGCACCTGACGACTGAGGCTCCTGAGTTGGAGCGCTTGGCGGCCGAACGGCGAGCCCAGGCCCGTCGCGGGCCTACCTGAGTGTGGTTGGCCAAACATCTATGTGACGGTTGTCACATGGTCGGTCGCCAACGACTGGTTGCGCCGCCCGTAGTATCCCGGCCTCGCGGGGTGACGCACACCAGGTCACGGACAAGGATTGAAGATGGCTAAGAAGCCCGAAAAGAAGGCAGCAACAAAGCCAGCAAAGCCGGCCAAGCCAGCAAAGCCAGCCAAGCCAGCCAAGCCAACCAAAGCGAGCAAGTCTGCAGCCCAGGCAAAGCCGGCGAAGCCCACGAAACCCGAGAAGAAGCCGGCCAAGAGTCGGCCCGTCGATGCGGACGCTGCAGACGACCCGACCGTTGATGACGTCGGCGAGGCCGACGAGGACGAGGTCGAAGCCGATCTTGATCCCGCCGAACTCGACGAAGATGCCCTTGAGGTCGATGGCCTCGAAACCGACGATTTCGTCGCCCTCGACGACGAGTTTGTGGTCGCCGATGAGGACGACGAAGACGAAGAGGACACCACCGGCCCCGTTCGACGCGCTGTCGTCGCGGAAGACGAAGACGATGACGACGAGACGCCAGCGCCCGACGATGTTGAGGCCGATCTCGACACCATCCTCAAGGACCGGATGGTTGCGACTGACGACGAGGAAGAGAACGAGGACGAAGGGCCCGAGGAACGTGGCGAGGCCGCCGACCGCATTCAGCCCAAGCGCGCGGACGAACAGCTGTGTCCGACCTGCTTTCTTCTCGTGCGCCAAGGTGCCCCGTTCTGCCCGGTGGGCGACGACGAGTGTCCGCTGTTCAGCTGATGCTGTGATGCGCCGACGACAACTGATGCGCCGACGACAATGACCGATCAGCGCCCACTCCGCGACAAGGTGCTGGACCTCGTGGTGTACGCGCCGGCCGGACTGCTGCGCCGACTGCGCGACGATTTGCCGGGGCTCGTTGCCACTGGTCGTCGCGAGGTCACCGAACGCGTGCGGGTGGCGCATTGGGTCGGCGAGATGGCGGTGAATTACGGGCGCGCCGAAGCGCGCCGAGTGTTGGCTGCGGAAGTCGGGGCACCCACGCAGATCGACACCACAGAATCGGAGCCGGAATCGCGGCCACCGTTCGATGGCTACGACGACCTGCCCGCCGATCGTTTGGTGCAACTGCTGGCGAAGCTACCGGCGTCGGAGTTGGCAATGATTCGGCTGTACGAGCAGAAGCAGCGCGCTCGGCGCACTGTGCTCGCCAAGATCGACCAACTGATCGATACATGATGGAACAGGTGATCCGCAGACTCGCCGCGCAGGACGCGGCCGTCGTGGCGCAACTAGAGAGCGATGCGCGCGCGTCGTTAATCGATCAGCGTGGCGGACCAGCACACTTGGCCGAACGTGAACCGGTGGCGGAGTGGACCTCATTGGCCGACTCCGCCGATCGCCCGGTCTGGGTGAGCACGATCGACGACGTCGTTGTCGGCTACCTCGAGCTGGCGATCGTTGGTGACACCGCGCGCGTCATGCAGGTTTACGTCGAGCCGTTGGCGCGCGAAGTTGGCTTCGGTGACTGGTTGCTGGAGGCCGCACTCGGCGAAGCGCGCCAGCGCGGCTGCAAGGTGATCGAGGGCTTTGCGCTACCGGGTGATCGAGCCACCAAGAACCTGTACGAGCGAGCCGGTATCACCGCTCGCAAGATCACAGTGTCGAAGAACCTCTAGCAACCGCGTCGCTGAACGACCTGTCGCTTAACGACCTTGCCATTTTGGTGCGCGCTTTTCGATGAAGGCGGTGAGGCCTTCCTTGGTGTCTTCCGAGCCGAGGACGCCCGCGAAGCCTTCGTTGGTCATCTGTTTCAGGGTTTCTTCGTCGGCACGCCCGGCGGCGAGCACGATCTTGCGGCTGGCCCACACGGCCAGCGGTGCGGCCTCGCAGATCTTGAGTGCAAGTGTCATTGCTGCTTCGACGGCCTGGCCAGGCTCGACGAGACGGCTGATCAGGCCGAGTTCGTAGGCACGTGCCGCTGGGATCGGCTCGCCCGTGAGGATGGCCTCCATCGCGGCGGCTTGGCCAATGGCACGCGGTAACCGGAACAGACCACCGGCACCAGCAATCAGGTTTCGTTTGACTTCCGCGAGGCCAAACGCGCTGCGCGTGGTGGCAACGACGAGGTCAGCGGCGAGCACAATCTCGCAGCCGCCTGCGGTGGCCAGTCCGTCGACGGCGACGATCACCGGCTTTGTTCGGTCGCGATACACGAAGCCCGCGAAGCCGCCGCGGCGAGTATTGAGAGCTAAGGCGTTGCCGGAGTTGATCGCCTTCAGGTCAGCGCCAGCGCAGAATACCGGTCGCTCCTGTCCATCGGTATTGGCCGTGATGACGCCAACCCACACTTCGTTGTCGGCTTCCATCTTGTCGATGGCTGCCTCCATGGCCTCGGCAACGTCGCCGTTGACGGCGTTGCGCGCTTCTGGACGATTCAGTGTGATGACAGCAACGCGACCATCAACGTGGTACTTGACGATGTCGGACATCTCGCCGACATTAGTAGTGCGTTGTCAGGATTCGACGATTGGCTCGACAGCCGCTGCCGGCTCGACAGCCGCTGCCGGCTCATCAGCCGTTGGCTGAACAGTCGGCGCTTCGGCGGCTTCACCTTCGAGTGCAGGTGCCTCAACGGCAGGTGCCTCAACGGCAGGTGCCTCAACGGCAGCAGTCGGGATCGCACTGGGGGGCTTTGGAATTTGCTTCTTGCCCGCAGCACCGGTGCGAGTTGGACGCAACGGCTTGGGTTGTGCCTTCGCATTGACCTCTACGCCGAACAGCGTTGCGACTGCCGGAAGTAGCGGACCGACGCGCTTGATCGTCTTGGTCAACTCGTCGTTGATCTGTGTTGGCTTCTCTGTCGGTACCACGAGCGCACGGATTGGGCTGAAGGCCGCCGCCTCAAGAACTGCAACCCAACGATCGGGTAGCGCATCGGCGGTCAGATTAGCGATCGTCGCCGTCGCCAACTTGCTGCCCAATTCGGCCGGAAAGCGAACGCCTGCCTTGGGCGGCTGCGAAGAAAGCTTGAGCGCGCGCACGACACGGCCGACGCCGATCGCAGCGTCGATGTCGCCGAACCAGAGGTTCAGTTCTTTCTCCTGCTTTGTGACCAGGCCGTCCTTCAGTCGGGCTGCCAGTTCGCGGGTGCTGTCGTCGCGCGCGACCATTGGATCTTCCGAAGTTGCGACGACGCTGCGCAGATCGCGTAGGTCGAGTTCCTCGATATCGGCCAGTGCTGCGTCGGCGCGGTCGAGCCACTCGGCCACACGTAGCTTGGGCAGCAGTTGTTCGGCTATAGCCAAGAGACCGGCGGCAGGAATCTCGTCTTTACCTTCGGCCTTCAGTCGGGCGTTCTGTTCCGTGACAGCCGTTCGCACCGCGGGAATGCCGCCCAGCAGCGCACGCTCGGCGACGGCGCGGTGCTCTTCGGGCAAGGCCGACAACGCGGCGTTGCGGTGGGCGCGGCCGGGCTTCAAACGCTGAGCCTTCGGACGCAGCGGCAACTCGGGTGGCGCCTCAAAGCGTGGGCGGCGCTCGGGGCGAGGGCCGCGCTCGGTACGAGGAGCGCGCTCGGGGCGTGGGCCCCGTTCGCCGGTCGGGCGCTCGCCAGGTCGGTGGTCGCCGGGGGAGCGGGGGCCGCCCGGACTCCCTGGGCCACCTGCTGGTCTGGGGGAGCGTGCGCCACCGGGTGCGCCAGCACCACCACCTGGTCGGTCGCGTCGAGCGCCTCGATCGGGTCGGTCGCCGCGGTCGGAGCGCGGTGCTCGCTCGCCACGTTCGCGCTTGGCGAGGGTTTGTGTCACCGCTTCGAATGGTTTGTCGCTGGGGATGAACGCGAGCAGGCCGGATTTCTCGACCTTCTGCTTGGACGCTGAAACCGACAGGATCGTGATGCCATCGAGTTCGAACTCGGCGTCGGCCTTCATGACCATGCCGGCGGCTGCGCCACTGGGCAGCAATGCGCCGTCGAGCAGTCCCTTGGGCTGCTGTGCGCCCGCCGCGCGCCATGTCCACTGGCCGTCGGGGCGCGTGCTGGTGAGCTCGATCTCAATCCTGCGGGACATGGCCCTCCACGGTATCCGCTGAACGGCACTTCGCCGCTAGTCAATTGGTCGCTGCGCTGGTGTCAGCCAGCTGGGTACCCTTCCGTCCGTGCCTATCTACGCCCTCGGGGAATTGGTCCCCTCGATCCATCCGACTGCATTCGTGCACCCCGATGCCGTCATCATCGGCGATGTCACCATCGGCGCCGAGAGCACCGTGTGGCCGGGGGCAGTGTTGCGCGGCGACGAGGGGTCAATCCGAATCGGCGAGCGGACAAGCGTGCAGGACAACAGCGTGCTGCACACGACGACCGAAATCGCCACCACCGTGGGTGACGATTGTGTGGTCGGCCATATGGTGCACCTCGAGGGCTGCACCATCGAATCCGGTTGTCTGATCGGCAACGCCAGTGTGGTGCTGCATCGAGTGGTGGTGCACACAGGTGCCGTGGTCGGAGCGAACGCTGTCGTGCTGAACGACACCGACGTTCCATCTGGAGCGTTAGCAGTGGGTACGCCTGCAGTCATCAAGCTCGGTCGCGCTCGCCCGAGTGATACCGCTGAGGGTGTGGCGACGTATGTGGCGCGCGGGCATCGTTACCGCGCCGAGTTGCGCCGCGTCGACTGACCGTCAGCGACTGAGCAGCGTCTCGATCTCGGAACGCATCGGGATCGACGGCACCGCCCCGGCTCGCGTCGCGCACAGTGCTCCAGCGGCAGCAGCGAATCGCAGAGCGATGTGCAACTCGTCGCCGGCCGCGAGTCGGGCGCACAATGCGCCACAGAACGAGTCGCCAGCTCCTGTCGTGTCGACGGGCGTGATGATGAATGCATCCATGTGGCTGACACCCTCGGAGGAGTAGATGTCGGCACCCTTGCTGCCCAGTGTCACTACGACTGCTTGTGCGCCGAGCGCGAGTAGTCGATCTGGACCGCCGAGGATGCCGATTTCGTGCTCGTTGGGGACAACGATGTCGCACCAACGCAGCAGCGACTCGTCGATCGCCTGGGCCGGGGCGGGATTGAGGACGGTCAACGAACCTGCCGCGCGTGCATTGACAAGTGCCAACTCAACAGCGGCGAGTGGAACCTCCAATTGCGCGAGCACGACGCGCGCCGTCGGCGCGGGCAGGCCCGAGACGGTTGCGTTGGCGCCAGGTACGACGATGATCGAGTTCTCGCCCGTGGCAGCAACCCCGATGAGGGCTCGCCCGGTCGGCGCGCTACAAGTGCTGAGGTACTCGGGGTCGATCCCATTGTCCACAAGCACGGAACGCAAGGTGACCCCGGCGGCGTCGTTGCCTACCGCACCCACAAACGCAACCGTGGCACCCGCTCGCGCAGCTGCTACCGCCTGGTTGAGGCCCTTGCCGCCCGGATACTCCGAGTAGCTGTCGCCGGACACTGTTTCGCCGGGACCCGGCAACCGCTGCACGGTTGCCACGAGGTCGAGGTTGGCGCTGCCGATCACGCACACGTCGTAGGCAAAGGTGTGTTCATTTGTCACACGTGTCGTACTCACGACAAGCATCGTGGCATACGCTCCACGCGATGGCTGTCGAAGGTCCCGACCTGGCGATGCTCGACCTGGCACATCACGAGGTGCTTGCGGCCTTGCGGCGCGCCGGGCCAGTCGCGTGGGTGCCTTCGATTGGGGGATGGGTCGTGCTCACACGCGACACGGCGATGGCCGTGATGCGCGATGCGGAGACATTCACGGTGGATGACCCGCGGTTCACGACCGCAATGCTGGTGGGGCGCAGCATGCTGTCGTCGGACGGCGCCGAGCACCGTCGACATCGAGATCCGTTTGCTGGCGCGTTTCGCCCAAGCGACGTCGCGGCACGCGATGCCACTCGGATCGCACAGCTCGCGCATGTGCTAGTGGGGGAGCTCGCGCCTCGTGGGCGCGCTGAGCTGCGAAGAGAACTTGCTGGACCGCTGGCCGTGGCCGTCGCGGCTGGCGCGCTCGGACTCGACGACCAGCCGGCGATTGTGCTGCTGGGCTGGTACGACCAGATCGTTGCTGGCGTCGATGCCCTGTCGCGCGGCGACTCGCTCGCAGCGAGTGCGCGCGAAGCCTTCGATTCACTCGCAGCCGCACTGCGCGAGGTTGCAGCTCGTTCCGACACGATGCTGGCGACGCTGGTGAGCGACCTGTCCACCGAAGAGCTGGTCTCGAACGCATCCGTCTTCTTGTTCGGCGGTATCGAGACCAGCGAGGGGATGACGGCAAACGTGTTGCACCACCTACTCGCCAATCCGGCTCAACTCGCGCTGGTGCGCGACGACCCGTCGCTGATCGATGCCGCGGTGGAGGAGTCGCTACGGCTCGAGCCAGCGGCTGCCCGCGTCGATCGTTACGCGACTCGCGATGTCGAACTAGGCGGTTGCATGATTACGGCGGGCGACTTCGTCGCTGTGTCGCTTGCAGCAGCCAATCGCGACCCGCATCACTTTCCCGATCCCGATCGCTTCGATGTGCTGCGGCCGAACGCACGCACACACCTTGCGTTCGCACATGGACCCCACGTGTGTCTCGGGTCGTCGCTCGCGCGATTACAGACGAGGGCGGCAGTGGAAGCAGTGCTGGAACTACTCCCTGAGGTTCGGCTGACGACGGCGGTGCAGACGGTTGGGATCGTGTTTCGCAAACCGACTGCAGTGCACGTTGCTTGGGACGTTTAGCTGATGCGAGCGCGAACGCCGATCGGTGCAATCAAGCGGTAGCCGGCAGCGTGCCGTTCGTCTTCGCTCTCGCCGCCCCAGTAGCCGTACTCGTGGTGCGTGCGCGCGAATTGGCGGCAGCGGTCGGCGCTTGTGCAGGTGCCACACAGGTCGCGGGCTGTCGCTTCGCGGCGATCACGCGCCTGTGGTCGCTCGGCGGGTGGCGGGAAGAACAGGTCGGTCAGCCCACGACAGGCCGCATCGTTCATCCAGCGATCGTCTGTCGCCAAGCGCTGTAGAAAGATGTCAACCGTTGCCATTGCCCTTGATCCCCGGACGAGTACTTGCAGTGAGCAAGTACTCCAGAGATTACGTGAAGGCGGGGGAGCAGTAAAGACCCCGTTCGAAACTGTCAGGATGGGTGAATGATCAGAGCCAGGACGTTTTCAGTTGCCGTTGTGTCGCTTGCGCTTGTGTTCAGCGCCTGCTCGGCCACGAAGTCCAGCGACTCGACGGTTGCGCCGACGGACAGTGCCGCACCGGTGAGCGACCTTCCTGCGACGGTGCCGCCGACCACCGTTGAGTCCACGACTTTGCCCCCGACCACGGTGCCCGAACCACCGCCGTTTCTGCGCAGTGACGGAATCGGTGTTTTCGACTTCGGTGCGCCGTATGAGGGGTTCGAGGCGGGAATTCCACTGGTGGTGGATTCAAACGACGGCGGCTCCTTCCCGGTCGACTCCGGTCTCGGGTACTACGAGTCGGACTCCGGCGAGGACTTCTTCTATTACCCGCGAGGTCGCACCGTCTGTTGGGACGATGGAACCAGTGGCTATCTCTGTGCGTACTTCGGCGGCCCCGACGTCGACACGCTGGTGTTTGTCGGCTGGGACTACGCCAGCGCCGTAGCCTCCGGCACGCTGTTCTCCGAGTCGGGCGTCACGGTCAACGCCTTGGTCAGCGCGACGCCTGTGATCCCGGTTCCGGATGGCGCGTGCTATTCGTACACCAGTGTTGTGGTCGATGGAATCACGGTCGATCTGATCTCCGATAGTGGTGAGTTCTTCGGCGAATACGCAGCCGATGGTTCGTTCGTGCTGGCTGTGCCGCAGCCAGCTGACGCCCGCGTGAGTCTCATGTCGGCGGGAGAACGGCCATTTGGCTTCGGTGGCGACTGCTGAACGTTCCAGTCGTAGACCGAGCTGGCACGAACTGAACAACAGCGCCCATAATCATCGTTATGTCAGATCGGGTATTCTTGACGGAAGCCTGACGAGCCGCGGCCCCCTCCTGAGCCGATGAAAGTACGGTACGGGTCTTAGCGGGCCGGATCCAGGAGAAACTAAGAATGCCCCCCCAAGATGCGCGCCGGTTGCTGAGTCGTCTCATTCTGTGTGTGGGATTGTGCTTTGTCGCGATCCCGATCCCGAGTGTCGTTGCTGCGACTGCCGACGGTCAGTTCGACCAGATCGGTGCATTGCGGGGTGGCGTGCAACTGGATCTCACGGTCGCTGGCCGTGGCGGTGTTCCCGCTACCGGGGCCGGGTCGGTCGCCCTGAACGTGACTGCCATCAACTCTGCTTCGAGCGGCTTTCTGACGGTGTGGCCGACCGGGCAACCGCGCCCGAACGCATCCAATCTGAACTTTGTCCCCGGCCAGGTCGTGCCGAACATGGTCGTGGTACCACTAGGTAACGATGGCAAGATCGCACTGTGGACGTCGGCGACGGCCGATGTGCTGGTCGATGTGCTCGGCTGGTTCCCCGCCGACGGCTCCTTCAACGGTCTCACGTCCGCGCGACTGATGGATTCTCGTGCGGCAGGCGTCACGGTCGACTTGGCCTTCGCCGGCCCCCCGCGACTGGTCGCGGGCAGCGAGTTCAAGTTGACGGTTGCTGGTCGTGGCGGAGTACCGGCCGGTGGTGGGTCGGTCGCATTGAACGTCACCGCGATCAACCCATCGGCAGTCGGATACATGACGGTGTGGCCCGCGGGCGAGCCGCAACCGAACGCTTCCAATCTCAACTTCGCCCCCGGTCAAGTCGTACCCAACATGGTGCTCGTACCGCTGGGCGCCAACGGCCAGGTCTCGCTGTGGTCGAGCGCGAACGTCGATGTCCTCGTCGATGTCCTTGGCTGGTTTCCTGCCGATGGGTCGTTCGTAGGCATCTCCCCTGCGCGGCTGATGGACTCGCGTGCCGGTGGCGGCACAGTTGATGGCAGCGTCGCCGGGCCGCCGAAACTCGTCGCCGGAAGCGCGTTCAACCTGCCAGTTTCTGGCCGAGGCGGCATGGCCGCAACCGGTGTTGGCTCGGTGGCACTGAACATCACCGCCATCAATCCTTCTGCTACCGGCTACTTGACGGTGTGGCCCGCTGGCGAGGCGCAGCCGAACGCTTCCAATCTCAACTTCATACCCGGTCAAGTTGTGCCCAACATGGTGCTCGTACCGCTGGGTGCCAACGGCCAGGTTTCGCTGTGGTCGAGCGCGAACGTCGATGTGTTGGTGGATGTTCTCGGTTGGTTCCCCTCCGGTGAAACCTTCACCGGACTTACCCCTGCGCGCCTGATGGACACTCGTGTGCCGACTGCGCCTGGCTCACTGGTCCTCCTTGGACGGGGCAACGGACATGGCTACGGGCTCAGCCAATGGGGCGCGTACGGCTACGCAGTCGACTTCGGTTGGTCATCCGCGCAGATCCTCGACCACTACTACGGCGGGACAGTCGCTGGCACCGTACCGCTCGACACCACTATTGGTGTCCGCTTGCAGAACCTCGACAACTTGCAGACAGCCGTCGTCAACGCCAATGGTCTGCTCGTTGTTGATGGCATCGCTGGTGGACCATGGCAATCGGTACTCGCACGCGAGGTCTCCCCCTCGGTCTACGCAGTGTGGGCTCGCAGCGATGCGCAGGTGTGCCCCGCCGCAACCGGCGACCCAGTCGCGTCCGGATGGACCTTGGTTGCCGCGTCGGTAGCTTCCGCCGTCAACATTCGTTCGCAAGCCGACGTCGCCTCGACGGCGTACAGCGACCTCATCGCGGTTTGCGAACCGAGTGGAAGTTTGCGGTCGTATCGCGGACTTATCCGCGCGATCAACGGAACTGAAGGTGAGAACCGCACGGTGAACGAGGTGCCGATCGAGCACTATCTGCGGGCCGTGATCGCGAAGGAGATGTCGCCTTCGTGGGCCAGCGCCGGCGGAGGTCGGGGTGCCCAGGCGTTGCAGGCGCAGGCCGTCGCCGCTCGTAGCTATGCCCTTGCATCGAATCGGTACTCATATGCAAAGACCTGCGACCTGGATTGTCAGTTCTACAAAGGCGCCGCGTACCGGAACTCGGTCGGCGGTGGCTACATCCAGGTTGAGTATCCCAGTACCGACGCGGCAGTCGCTGCGACAGCAGGTGTCGTACGCCGCGTCGGCAGCACGTCGGGGGCGATCGCACTCACGATGTTCGCGGCGTCCAACGGCGGATGGACATCGACGGTTGTCGGCACACAAGCTGCGAGTTCGCTGATGCCTTTTCCCGCGGTCATTGACGAAGGCGACGCCACGCCCTTGAACCCGCGCCACAACTGGACTGCGACGTTGACGGGTGCCGCCATCTCGGCGAAATACCCGAGCATCGGCACGTTCATGTCAATCACGATCCTGGCGAGGAACGGCTTCGGCGAGTGGGGTGGGCGCGTCACGTCGATGCGCGTGAATGGAACCGCCGGATCTGTCACCGTCACAGGCGACTCGTTCCGCAGTGCATTCGGGCTGACCTCGACCTGGTTCAACCCGCGCTAGCCAGCGCTATTTGCGCGCTTTCTTCTTGGCTGGCTTCTTGGCGACCTTCTTCTTTGTCGCCTTCTTTGTCGCCTTCTTGGCTGGCTTCTTGGCAGTCTTCTTCGCGGGCCGCGTGCTGGATGCGAACGACGGGGCTTTGAACTTCGGCGCCTTGGCGCCGGTGAAACTCAGCAGGCTCGCCCCGCCGCCGACAAGTGAGCGACCCATCGAGTCGAGATCGCCGCCGACGTCGGAGAGGCGATCGCCAAGCCCACGCACTTTCTGTCCGACGCTGTCCAGGCTGTTCGCTACGTCGCCGAGCGACTTGAGACCATCACCAACGGACTTACCGACGTCGCCAATCAACGGCACGTTGCTCAGAACGTTGCCAACGCCTTCGAGTGCCTTCAACACGCCGCGCAACTGATTCTTCGAACTCTCCAGTAGGTCTGCCGCATTGTTGGCCAGATCGCGTACCTCGCCCGAAAGAAATGCGCTCGCGCGTTGCGCACCGTCGCCAGCAGCCTGCATATGGCCGCCGGTCTCGCCGAGCAGCTGCGGCAGGTTCTGTGCAATGCGTGCCAGTTCGTCCTTGTGATCCCAGATGGCATCGATCACGCCCGCAATTTTTCTAATGTCGACGCCGCCCAGCAACTTGCCAGCGACATCGTCGAGATCGTTCAGATTGAGGTCCTTCAGATTGAGGTCCTTCAAATTGAAATCCATCTGAGTTCCCTTCGTAGTGCGGCCCCAACCTGGCCAAGCTGGCCCACATCTTGACAGAGACGAAACCTAAACAGTTTCTTTACCGAACAATGACGAACCGGATGCGCCTCGCGAGCCGATGACTCTTGAAATCCCTGCGGGGCAATCCAGGAGCAATCCACACCATGCTGCACGGCCCACGGCGAATTCTTGTAATCGCCGCTTCCCTCATCGCGATTCCTGTCATGACACCGATCGCTACGACCGCAGCGTCGTCGGCGGTCCTAGCTGTGCCCTCGGTCGAACAGCCACCGCTGGCGAAGCGTGGCGATCGGTCACCAACAGTCAAGAAATTGCAGCAACTGCTCATCCGAACCGGCATCACAGTCACCGGCGGAGCCGATGGCATCTTCGGACCCGCCACCGAGGTAGCGGTGACGACGTACCAGACTCAGCGCGGGTTGACGGCAAACGGCGTGCTCAACGTTCCGACGGCGACCGTGCTGGGAATGCTCGAGCCGACGCCAATTCTCAGCCGCGGAGCCCGCGGCGAGGCCGTGCGCGTCGTGCAGCAGCAACTCGTCACCGTCGGGCTGCGGCTGATCGGTGGCGTCGACGGCGTGTTCGGTAGTTCGACCCTGGCGACGCTGCGCCAGTTCCAGCAGTCGAAGGGGCTCGCCGCCACCGGTGCGGTCGACGCTGGCACGGCTGAAGTCCTGGAGAACGCCGCGGCGGCGCTGACACCGGTCACGACCGTTCCGACGACCACTCCGCCACCGAGCACTGCACCACCGACTACCCCGCCAACGACTACCTGTCTCTTATACACATCTGA
>ENA-ORBV01000846-ORBV01000846.1-microbial-mat-metagenome-genome-assembly--contig:-NODE-846-length-69706-cov-7.135332_pt1 | contig 69706 bp, 65 predicted proteins | sample MGYA00237777_ERZ505514 | MGnify/ENA primary metagenome ERZ505514 (study PRJEB26160, sample SAMN06269048) | microbial mat metagenome | isolation source: Oligotrophic lake microbial mat | place...
ACGAGATTCGCCTTAGTCTCGTGGGCTCGGAGATGTGTATAAGAGACAGGTGGTGGAAGCCACGCTGCACGGGCAGCGTCTGGACAAGGGCCTCGTGCAGATGGCGCCCGAGTTCAGCCGCAGCCACCTGCAAAACCTCATCGATCAGGGGCATGTCAGCGTGGATGGTGCGGTGGCCAGCACGGCATCGCGTCGGCTGCGCGCCGGTCAGCGCATCGAGCTGCTGCTGGTGCCCACTGAAGAAAGCCAGGCCTTCAGGCCGCAGGCGATGGCGCTGGAAGTGCTGTTCGAGGACGAACACCTGCTGGTGCTGGACAAACCCGCCGGGCTGGTGGTGCACCCGGCGCCGGGCAACTGGTCGGGCACCTTGCTCAACGGCCTGCTGGCTCACCATGCGGCAGCCGCCACCTTGCCGCGGGCCGGCATCGTGCACCGGCTGGACAAGGACACCTCGGGCGTGATGATGGTGGGCAAGTCCCTGCCCGCCGTGACGGCGCTGGTGCGTGCCATCGCCGCGCGACAGGTCCACCGCCGCTACCTGGCTATCGCACAGGTGGGCAAGGGCGCACAGGTGGGCAAGGGCGGTTTGCCGGACCAGCCCTTCAGCATCGAAGCCCCGATCGGCCGCGACCCCGTGGTGCGTGTGCGCATGGCGGTGGTGGCCGGCGGCCGGCCCTCGCGCACCGACGTGCAGTGCCTGGCGGCGCAGGGCGCGCATGCGGCGCTGAGTTGCACGCTGCACAGCGGCCGCACGCACCAGATTCGGGTCCATCTGGCCTGGCGCGGTTTGCCGCTGGTCGCCGACGCCTTGTACGGCGGCAAGCCCGCGCTGGGCATGCTGCGGCAGGCCTTGCATGCAACCGAGCTGCACCTGGCGCACCCCATGACGGGCCAGGCGCTGCAGATGGACAGCCCGCCACCGGCGGACTTTGCGCAGGCCTGGCAGCAGGTGGTGCAGGGCCGCTGAACGAACTGGGGCCGGACCCAGGGACTGGCCACAGGGTGCGCGCTACAATGCGCCCGAACTGCAGAGCTGCTGGCACCCCGTGTGCCGCGCCTGTCTGAGGCTCTTGCCCCGTTTCGGCCCAGCCGGAACGTGCGAACCCCGCGAACCCTGGCCCAGAGCCGCGCGGGTACTTGTCCCGGGATGACCGGGATCCACCTGAACGAACCCATTGCCCCCAACAAGGCGGCAGTTCATCAAGCGCAGGTCATGAATACATCGGATGCCAAACGCGTCCTCGAAGCAGCGCTCTTGTGCGCCGGCTCACCCATGCCCGTAGCCGAAATGCGGGTTCTCTTCGATGGCGAGGTCGGCACTGACAGCTTGCGGCGTTTGCTGGACGAGCTGGTCAGTGAATGGCAGAACCGCGGTGTCGAACTTGTCGCGCTGGCCAGCGGCTGGCGCTTCCAGAGCCGACCCGAGATGCGCGAATTCCTGGACCGGTTGCACCCCGAGAAGCCGCCCAAGTATTCGCGCGCCGCACTGGAAACGCTGGCCATCGTGGCCTACCGCCAGCCGGTGACTCGGGGCGATATCGAGGACATCCGCGGTGTCACGGTCAGCAGCCAGATCGTCAAGCAACTGGAAGACCGGGGCTGGATCGACGCCATCGGCTACCGTGAAGCGCCAGGCCGGCCGGCGCTGTACGCCACCACCCGACAGTTCCTGGACGACCTGGGCTTGGCCAGCCTGGACCAGTTGCCCGCCATCGACGGCCAGATCGATGGTGCCAAGGCTGCACTGGCGCTGGCCGCCATGGATGAAACCGCGCCTTTGCTGGACGAGGCGCAGGGCAGCCTGCTGCTGGAGGCTCCGTTTGAGGTGGCGCCTGATGCCCAGCCTGATGCCCAGCCTGAAGCCCAGCCTGAAGCCCCGCATGGTGCGGCGCCTGAAACGCCGCCTGAAACCCCAACAGATTCCCCGATTGCTCCTTCGATTGACACCGCTGCCGACATCCCGCCCGACCACGACGTTGTGGCACTCGCGGGCACCTTCCCCCCCACGGACGCCGCCGCATGAACGCTCCTGAGAACGACCCGCCGCTGCCCGAATCCTCGGCAGCTGCACCCGCCGACGCAGAGCTCAAACCCAAGCGTCGCCGGGCGCCACGCAAGGTGGCTGCTGCAGTTGACGTTGAAGGGCCAGCGGCAGCACCGCAGGCCGAGAGCGCGCCGTCCTGGGAAGCGGTGTTTGCGCCGGTCGACCGGGCCGAAGCCGCAGCCGTTGGCGAGACAAGCCCTGCCGAGCCAGTCGCACAAGCTCGCCGGCTGCAACCTGCCGGCGATGCTGGCGAAGCAGGTGCCGCAGGTGCCGCAGAAGCTGCGCCCAGCGGCGAAGCACCAGGCGAACTTGCGCAAGGCAGCGAAGAAGGCCGCGGCCGACGTGGCCGAAACCGCAGGCGCGGCCGCCGTGGCGGCGAAAAAGTGCGTCCAGAAGACGGTGCCCAAGCTGTCGGTGCCCAGGCTGTCGGTGCCGATGGCGGCCCAGCTGCGCCGGTCCTGCTGATGCCGCAGGTCGGCGAGCTGTTTGCCCAGGTTGTGTCGGGTGAATTCGATGTTGAACCTGCTGAAGAGACTGTCTCCGCAAGCCCGCAGACGCCCGCCGAGGCGGGCGACGAGACTTCAACGGCTGTCGACGCAGCTGCGACCGTTGAAGGTGCCGCCGGTCTAACGGGCCAAACGCCCGCCGTTCCCGAGACCGCCGATGCAGCCCGCCGCGTGCTGGCGCCCGACGCCGACGCGCCAAAGCTGCACAAGGTGCTGGCCCAGTCCGGGGTCGGCTCGCGCCGTGACCTGGAAACGATGATCACCGAGGGCCGCGTCACCGTGAATGGCGAGGTGGCCCACACCGGTCAGCGCATCTCCTACGGCGACCGCATCCATGTGGACGGCAAGCCGGTGCGTTATCGCATCGCGCCGCCGCCCGCGCGTGTGCTGGCTTACCACAAGCCGGTGGGCGAGGTGGTCACGCACGACGACCCGCAGCAACGTCCCACGGTGTTTCGCCGCCTGCCGCGGCTGCCGCAGGGCAAGTGGCAGTCGGTGGGCCGGCTGGACATCAACACTGAAGGGCTCTTGCTCTTCACCAACTCGGGCGAGCTGGCCAACCAGCTGATGCACCCGCGCTTTGGCGTCGAGCGTGAATACGCCGTGCGTTCGTTGGGCGTGCTCAACGAAGAGGCCAAGGCACGCCTGCTTGAAGGTGTGGAGATCGACGGCCAGCGGGCGTCTTTCAAGAGCGTGGAGGACGGTGGCGGCGAAGGTGTGAACCACTGGTACCGCGTGGTCATCACCGAAGGCCGCAACCGCGAGGTGCGCCGCCTGTTCGAGGTCGTGGGCCATGCGGTGAGCCGGCTCATCCGCATCCGTTACGGCTCGGTGGTGCTGCCCCGGGGACTGAAGCGCGGTGTCTGGGTGGATCTGGGTGAACAGGACCTGCGCCTGCTGCGCCGCCTGACCAGCGGCCCGGGCATGCCGCAAGGCCCGCGCCCGCCGCAGGATGCAGAAGCGGAATCTGGCTCCAAGCGGGGTCGCAACCGCCGCGGCCGCAAGCGCGGTGCGGGCGATGGTGCTGAGCGGCCGCAGGACCAGCCGCCGGTGCAAGTTGCGCCGGTGGCCGATCGAGGCCCGCGGCCCGAACGCGAGCCGCGCCCACCCCGGCCGGACCGTGGCCCGCGCCAGGATCGGGGCGACCGTGGTGACCGTGGCAACCGTGCCAATCGTGCCGATCAGGGTCAGCGGCCGGCACGCTTTGAACCCGGCGAAGGCGGCGCCATTCCCAACCCGCTGCAACAGACTTTCGACAAGCGTGCCATCCAGCAAGAACGCCAGCTGCGCCACGACATGCCGGAGGACGGGCCCATTCCCAACCCCTTGCAGCAGACCTATGACAAGCGGGCGCTGCAGCGCGACCGCATGCCGCAGCGGGACATCCCGGAGGACGGGCCCATTCCCAATCCCTTGCAGCAGACCTACGACAAGCGCTTTGCGCAGCCGCAGCGCGGCGGGGGCGGGCCAGGCGGGCAACCACGCGGTGCTGGCGGGCAGCAGCGTGGCGGCCAGAAGCGCCGCGGTGGTGGCATGGGTAGCGGCATGGGCGGTGGCACAGGCAGTGGCACAAGCGGTGCAGCGGGCGGTGGCGACCCCGAGCGCATTCCTGATCCCATGCAGACGGCTGTGGGTTACATCGGTGGTGATGCCTTTCACCGCAAGGGCGGCGGCGCGCGCCGCTCGGGCGGTGGTGCCGGCGGTGGCAGCCGAGGCCCTGGCGGTGCGCCGGGCGGCGGCAAGGGCGGCGGCCGTGGTGGCAACCGTGGCGGTGGAGGCAACCAGGGCGGCAACAGGGGCGGCAAAACCGGCGGTTCGGGCGGCGGCGGCAGAGGCCGCTGACACGGGCCTGCACCAGAGCCCGCGCTACAATCAAAAGCTTTGCCAAGTCATTGATTCAGGAGCATTTTTCTCATGGCCACGAATTTCCCAACTGAGTCCGCAATGGAGCGCACACTTTCCATCATCAAGCCCGATGCTGTGGCCAAGAACGTGATCGGCCAGATCTACGCCCGCTTTGAAGGCGCGGGCCTCAAGGTGGTGGCCGCCCGCATGGCCCACCTGTCGCGCGGTGAGGCCGAGGCCTTTTACGCGGTGCACAAGGCACGCCCGTTTTTCAACGACCTGGTCAGCTTCATGATCAGTGGCCCGGTGATGATCCAGGCCCTGGAAGGTGAAGGCGCCATTGCCAAGAACCGTCAACTGATGGGTGCCACCGACCCGAAGAAGGCCGACAAGGGCACCATCCGCGCCGACTTTGCCGACAGCATCGACGCCAACGCCGTGCACGGGTCTGACGCGCCGGAAACCGCAGCCGTCGAGATCGCCTTCTTCTTTCCCGGCATGAACGTCTACAGCCGGTGAAACTCTTGCCCCCAAGCTCTCGGCTTTCGCCGCCCCCCGAGGGGGTGCCGGCGCGCTTGGGGCGACCCGGCGCTTGCTGAGCATGGCCGCCAACCTCCTTGACTTCGACCTCGAGGGACTGGCGGCCTTTTGTGATGGCCTGGGCGAAAAGCGCTTCCGCGCCACCCAGCTGTACCGCTGGATCCATCAAAAAGGCCAGGCCGACTTCGACCAGATGTCTGACCTGGCCAAGTCGTTGCGCGGCAAGCTGGCGGGTGTGGCCGAGGTGCGCGGACTTCCGGTGATCAGCGAACACGTGTCCGCCGACGGCACCGTGAAGTGGCTGTTCGATGTGGGTGCGGGCAACGCGGTGGAGACTGTGTTCATTCCGGAAGCCGACCGCGGCACGCTGTGTGTGTCGTCGCAGGCTGGCTGCGCCGTGGGCTGCCGTTTTTGCAGCACCGGCCACCAGGGTTTCAGCCGCAACCTGCGCACCGGCGAGATCGTGGCCCAGCTCTGGTTTGCTGAACACCGCCTGCGCAGCACCTTGGGCCTGGCCGCCGGCGAGCGCGCCATCGACAACGTCGTGATGATGGGCATGGGCGAGCCGCTGCAAAATTACGATGCGCTGGTGCCCGCGCTGCGCACCATGCTCAGCGACCACGCCTACGGGCTGTCACGCCGCCGTGTGACCGTGTCCACTTCGGGTGTGGTGCCCATGATCGACCGTTTGCGCGTGGACTGCCCGGTGGCCTTGGCCGTGTCTTTGCATGCCCCTGATGACACGCTGCGAGAGTCCTTGGTGCCGCTGAACCGCAAATACCCCATCGATGAACTGCTGGACGCCTGTACCCGTTATCTGGACGCCGCGCCGCGTGACTTCATCACCTTCGAGTACTGCATGCTCGACGGCGTCAACGACAGCCCTGAACAGGCCGCGCAGTTGGTCCGCCTGCTCAAGCCCCGCCTGCCTTGCAAGCTGAATCTGATCCCTTTCAATCCGTTCCCGGCGTCGGGCCTGATCCGGTCTTCGCGTGAACGTGTGAGTGCTTTTGCACAGGTGCTGCAAGACGCTGGCCTGGTCACCACCGTTCGCAAGACACGCGGTGACGACATCGACGCCGCCTGCGGCCAGTTGGCTGGCGAGGTGCAGGACCGCACGAATGCCGCCGCACGGTTGTCGCGTCGGCGCCAGGTGATCCCGATTGCTGCAGGAGCAGGTGCATGACCCCACTGCGCACAGGCTGCAGGTTGCCGTGTTTGGCTGCACTGCTGACGCTGTTGACGGTGCTAGGGGGATGTGCCAGTGCGCCGCCGTCCGCCGAAACCCGTGAGTCACGTCCCGTGCCTGAAGTGGGTGACCCGGATCGACGAGCCAAGGTCCGCCTTGAATTGGCAGGCCTTTACTTCGGCCGCGGTCAGAACAGCACGGCGCTGGACGAAGTCAAGCTGGCGCTGAATGCCAGGCCCGACATGCCCGAGGCTTTCAACCTGCGTGGCCTGATCTACGCGGCCATGGGTGAAGCGCGACAGGCCGAAGAGAGTTTTCAGCGTGCCCTGCAACTCGCGCCGGCCGACGGCGGCACCATGCACAACTACGCCTGGTTTCTGTGCCAGCAAAAGCGCCACCCCGAGGCCGAGGCACAGTTTGTCAAGGCGATGGCGCAACCGCAGTACCGCGACGCGGTGCGCAGCTTGCTGGCCCAGGGCGTGTGCCAGGCGCGCGCCGGCCGCTGGGCCGAAGCAGAGCGCACGATTTCGCGTTCCTACGAGCTGGACCCATCCAACCCCTACACCGCCTACAACCTGGCCGAGGTGCTGCTGCAGCGCGGCGAACTGGAGCGGGCGCGCTTTTACGTGCGCCGCATCAACGCCCAGGCCGACCAGTCGTCTGCCCAAAGCCTGTGGCTGGCCGCACGCATCGAGCGCCGACTGGGCAACATCGACGCCATGCAAGATCATGGCCGCCAGCTGCGGGACCGTTTCCCGCAGTCCCCTGAGGCCCTGCTTTACGAACGCGGTCGCTTTGATGAGTGAAGCCATACCCGACACCCTGAGCGCCGGCGCGATGCTGAAGGCGGCGCGCGAAAAGCAGGGGCTGCACATCGCGGCGTTGGCTGCGGCCATCAAGGTGTCGCCGCGCAAGCTGGACGCGCTGGAAAACGACCGCTGGCACGAGCTGCCCGATGCCACCTTCACACGCGCCTTGGCGCAGACGGTGTGCCGCACACTGAAGGTTGACGCCCGCCCGGTGCTGGACCGGCTGCCGGCGGCGTCGACGATGGGGCTGGAGCCGCACGACACCGGGCTGAATGCGCCCTTCCGCGACCGTCCCGGCCGCGAAGAACCGGGACTGGCCATGGGTGCGATCCGCCCCATGGTGTGGGCAGCCGGGCTGCTGATGGTGGCTGCGGTGGCGGTGTATTTTTTGCCAGCCGGCGTGTTTTCGGCCTTCACGGCGCCGGTCATGGTGGCCGTGCCGGTGCCAGCAAGCGTGGCTGTACCGGCGTCTGCATCAGAAGCAGCGGCTCCCGCGTCAGCTGTGATGTCGGGCGCTGAGCCGGCGCTTTCTGCCACCAGTGCTGCCATGCCGCTGGTTGCCGCCGTGGGTGGCTCGCCGCCCCAGGCGGCGCCTGCAGCCGGCGAAACCGTCTTCTCTGCGCCCCCGCCCGCCGAAGCGGCCGCCACGCCGGCCGCAGCTGCAGCTTCCGGCCTGGTGCAGCTGCGCACCAGCGAGGCGTCGTGGATCGATGTGCGGGATGCACGGGGTGCGACTTTGCTGTCACGCACGGTCATGCCCGGTGAAAGTGTCGGGCTCAATGGCAACCTGCCGATACGCCTGACCATAGGCAACGCAGCCGCGACGCAGCTGGGGTTTCGTGGCCAGCCCATCGACCTGAGCACGCGCACCCGCGACAATGTGGCGCGTGTCGAACTGCAATAGCGGCCGCAGCACATTTCCCACCAGCGACCGAACCCACCATGAACGCACCTGACGCCCTGGACATCATCGACGCCGCGCGGCCGCCCCCGCGCCACTCGCGCCAGGCCCGTGTGTCCTGGGGCGACCATGTGGTCACCGTGGGCGGCGACGCGCCGGTGCGGGTGCAGTCCATGACCAACACCGACACGGTGGACGCCGTGGGCACCGCCATCCAGGTGAAAGAACTGGCGCAGGCCGGGTCCGAGATGGTGCGCATCACCGTCAACACGCCAGAAGCGGCCGAGGCCGTGCCCTATATCCGCGAGCAGCTCGACCGCATGGGCGTGCCGGTGCCATTGGTCGGCGACTTTCACTACAACGGGCACCGCCTGTTGACCGATTACCCGGCCATGGCGCAAGCTTTGTCCAAGTACCGCATCAACCCCGGCAACGTGGGCAAGGGCGACAAGAAGGACCGCCAGTTTGCGATGATGGTGGAGGCCGCCGCGAAACACGACAAGGTGATTCGCATCGGCGTCAACTGGGGCAGCCTCGACCAGGAACTGCTGGCCGAGTTGATGGACCAGAACGCGCGCCGTGTGCAGCCGGTGGATGCCAAACAGGTGATGTACCAGGCGCTGGTCCAGTCCGCGCTGACATCGGCAGGGTACGCACGCGAACTGGGCCTGAACCCCGACAACATCATCATCAGCTGCAAGGTCAGCGGCGTGCAGGACCTGATTTCGGTGTACCGGGCATTGGCGCGACGCTGCGACTACGCTTTGCACCTGGGCCTGACCGAAGCCGGCATGGGGACCAAGGGCACGGTGGCCAGCGCCACGGCATTGGCCGTGCTGCTGCAAGAAGGCATCGGCGATACGATCCGTGTCAGCCTCACGCCGCAGCCCGGTGAAGCACGCACGCAAGAGGTCGTGGTGGCGCTGGAGATTCTGCAGAGCCTGGGCTTGCGCAGTTTCAATCCCAGCGTCACCGCCTGCCCGGGCTGTGGCCGCACCACCAGCACCACCTTCCAGGAACTGACCAAGCAGATCGACGACTTCCTGCGCGCGCAGATGCCGGTGTGGAAGGCACGCTATCCGGGTGTCGAGGGCCTGAAGGTGGCGGTGATGGGCTGCATCGTCAACGGCCCGGGCGAGAGCAAACATGCCGACATCGGCATCAGCCTGCCTGGCACCGGCGAAGCACCTGCAGCGCCCGTGTTCATCGACGGTCAGAAAGCGCTGACGCTGCGTGGTGACAACATCGCGAACGAGTTCCACCAGCTTGTGGAGACCTACATCGAGCGCCGCTTCGGCACGGTGACTTCGGCGCACTGAAACGCACCTGTTTCTGCTGCTGAATTGATTCGCGCGCCACCGCTGCACGAACCCCCTCGACTCTTGCGGCGCCAGCGCGCGCCGACATTTCCATGGCCGAAAAAATCTTCGCCGTCAAAGGCATGAACGACATCCTGCCCGGGAGCATCCCGCGCAAGGACAAGCTGCCCGACTCCGCGCTGTGGGCCTGGTTCGAACAGGTCGTCAGTTCTGTGCTGTCTAGCTACGGCTACCAGTACCTGCTGACACCGCTGGTGGAACCGACCGCGCTCTTCGTGCGCAGCTTGGGTGAGGTCACGGACATCGTCGAGAAGGAGATGTTCTCGTGGCGCGACGCGATGAACGGCGACCAGCTCACGCTGCGGCCTGAAGCCACTGCCGGCATCGTGCGCGCGATGGTCGAGCACAACGCGCTGTACAACGGTCCGCTGCGCCTGTGGACGATGGGCGCGATGTTCCGCCACGAGCGGCCGCAGAAAGGCCGCTACCGTCAATTCCATCAACTGGATGTGGAAGCACTGGGTTTTGCCGGCCCGGACGTGGACGCGGAGATGATCCTCGTCGTGCGGCGCCTGTGGCAGGCGCTGGGCCTGTCGATCGGCCAACATGTACGGCTGGAGATCAACAGCCTGGGCCAGCCGGCTGAACGTGCGGCCCACCGCGCGGCACTCGTGGCCCACTTCCAGGACCGCACGGCGGAGCTGGACGAGGACGCGCGCCGCCGCCTGCACAGCAACCCGCTGCGCATTCTGGACAGCAAGAACCCCGCGATGCAGGCCGTCATCGAGCAGGCGCCGCGGCTGATGGACTTCCTGGGCGCCGAGTCGCTGTCCCACTTCAACGCCGTCAAAGCCTGCCTGGACGCCGCCGGCCTGGACTACCGCGTCAATCCGCGCCTGGTGCGTGGCATGGACTACTACAACCTCACCGTCTTCGAGTGGGTCACCGACCATCTGGGCTCGCAAGGCACGGTCTGTGGCGGCGGGCGCTATGACGGGCTGTTCGAGCAGCTGGGTGGCAAGCCCGCGCCGGCTGTCGGCTTCGGCCTGGGCATTGAACGGCTGCTGCTGCTGATCCAGGAACTGGGCCTGCCTGTGCCAGTAGCCGCACCCGATGCCTATGCGGTGATAGCTGACCTGGAGTCTTTGCCGCTGGCCCTGGCCACCATCGAGGCGCTGCGCGCTGCGGGTGTGGCCGTGCAGATGCACGCCGGCGGCGGCAGCATCAAGTCGCAATTCAAGAAGGCTGACGCCAGTGGCGCCCGCCATGCTCTGATCTTCGGCCCCGAAGAACTGGCCCGCGGCGAGGTCGCCATCAAGCCGCTGCGCGACGCAGTCGCATCACAAACCACGCAGCCGCTGGCGTGCCCGGCCGCCTGGGCACACAGCCTGCGCAACGCATAATCACGAACTTTGCCCCTCCTGCGGACCCATGGCCACTCAACTCGACCTGCAAGAGCAGGAACAACTCGACTCCTTCAAGGCGTTCTGGAAGCAGTACGGCAACCTCATCACCTGGGTGTTGATCCTTGCGCTGGGCGCTTACGCCGGCTGGAACGCCTGGCAGTACTGGCAGCGTGACCAGGCCTTGAAGGCCGGTGCCATGTACGAAGAGCTCGATCGTGCCGCTACCGCTGGTGACGCCGACAAGGTCGGGCGCATCTTCGCAGACCTGAGGGCCCAGTTCGGCGCTGCCGCCTACGCCCAGCATGCGGGCCTGCTGGCGGCCCAGGTGCAGTTCAGCCAGGGTCAAGCCGACGCGGCCAAGGTCAGCCTGGCCTGGGTGGCGGATCAGGGCAAGGACGAAGAGTTGCGCACGGTGGCCCGCCTGCGTTTGGCCGCGCTGCAGGCCGAGTCCAAACAATTTGACGAAGCCCTGAAAACCCTGGCAGCGGCCAACGCCACCGGTTTTGAAGCGCTGGTGGCAGACCGCCGCGGCGATGTGCTGCTGATTCAGGGCAAGAGGGACGAGGCCCGCGCGGCCTATCAGGCGGCCTACAAAGCCATGGACGAGAAGACCGACTACCGCCGCCTGCTGGAAGCCAAGCTGACGGCGCTGGGTGCCACACCCGATGCGGCGCCGGCTTCTGCCGCCGCATCTGGGGCCGCCAAGTGATGCACCTGCGCGCGGGCCTGGTCGCTGCACTGGCCGGTTTGCTGCTGCTCGCAGGCTGCGCCGCCGACAAGCCCAAGCCCACGCCGCTGGAAAGTTATGAGCCCAAGATCGCGGGCCGACTGATCTGGCAAGAGCGCATTGGCACCGTCGGTTTTCCAATGGTGCCGGCGGTGCGTGACAACGTCATCCAGGTGGCCTCGGGCAAGGGCGAGGTGCTGGCGCTGCAGGCCGAAAGCGGCGCCGTGCTGTGGCGTGCGGAAGTTGGCGGCGACATCTCGGCGGGTGTGGGCAGCGACGGCCGGTTCACCAGCGTGGTCACGCGCGGCAACGAAGTGGTCACCCTGGACAGCGGCCGGCCGCTGTGGCGCAAGCGGGTGCCTTCCAGCGTGGTCACCCCTCCACTGGTGGCCGGCGAACGGGTCTTCGTGATGGGCGTGGACCGTGCGGTGCACGCTTTCGACGCCCTGGACGGCCGCAAGCTGTGGACGCTGCAACGCCCCGGCGACGCGCTGACACTGGCCCAGGTCAGCGTGCTGACCTTCTACCGCAACACTTTGCTGGTGGCGCAAGGTGCACGGCTGGCGGGCGTGGACCCACTGCGTGGCACCGTGCAGTGGGAAGTGCCCATGGCCACACCGCGTGGTGGCAACGAAGTTGAGCGCCTGGCCGACCTGGTGGGCCCGGCCGTGCGCGTGGGCGAACGGGTTTGCATGCGCGCCTTCCAGTCCGCAGTGGCTTGTGCCGATGCAGCGCGCGGTGCGGTGTTGTGGTCACGTTCGGTGGGCGGCGCCAACGCCGTGGCCGGTGACGCCGAACGTGTTTTTGGCGCCGATGCCAGCGACCGCATCACCGCCTGGCGCGCCGCCACGGGCGACGTGGTGTGGAGCAGCGAAAAGCTGTTGCACCGCGGCCTGAGCGGCGCGGTGGCCGTGGGCCCGACACTGGTGTTTGGCGACGCTGAAGGCTGGGTCCACTTCCTCAGCGCGGCCACTGGCGAACAGCAACTGCGCCTGCCCACCGACGGCAAGGCCGTGGTCGGCAAACCCGTGTTGGCCGGCACCACGCTGCTGGTCACCACGCAGGGCGGCGGCTTGTTTGCCTTCCGGCCCAATTGATGGCCTCCCCCCGCAGCGCCTTCGGCGCTCCCCCCCAGGGGGGCGCCCCCAGCGGTCCGGCTAAGCCGGTCCCGCGTCGGCAGCTTGGGCTGTTTGGACTTCCTGGGGTCGCGGTTTGCCGGCGTGAGTGAGCGGATCATGAAGCCGGTCATCGCCCTGGTGGGCCGGGCCAACGTCGGCAAGTCGACGCTGTTCAACCGCATCACCAAGAGCCGCGACGCCATCGTGGCCGATTACGCCGGCCTCACGCGGGACCGCCACTACGGCGACGCACGCCTGGGCAATCGCGAGTTCATCGTCGTCGACACCGGCGGCTTCGAACCCGACAAGCCCAGTGGCGTGGTGGCCGAAATGGCCAAGCAGACGCGGCAGGCGGTGGCTGAAGCCGATGCCGTGATCTTTGTGGTGGACGTGCGCGCCGGCCTGTCGGCGCAAGACCACGACATTGCACGCTACCTTCGCACCCAGCGAAAGAAGGTGCTGCTGGCGGCCAACAAGGCCGAAGGCATGGTCGAGTCGCCGCTCCTGGGTGAGTTTCATGAACTGGGCATCGGGGACCCGCATCCCGTCTCGTCGGCGCACGGCCAGGGCATCCGCAGCCTGCTGGAAGCGGCCCTGGCGTCCTTCCCGTACGACGAAGACGCCGAGCTTGAACCCGACCCCGATGCGCCCATCCGCCTGGCTGTGGCGGGCCGGCCGAATGTGGGCAAGAGCACACTGATCAACGCCTGGCTGGGCGAAGAACGGCTGGTGGCCTTCGACCAGCCGGGCACCACACGCGACGCCATCCACGTGCCCTTCGAAAAAGACGGGCAGCGTTTCGAACTGATCGACACCGCCGGCCTGCGCCGCAAGGGCAAGGTCTTCGAAGCGATCGAGAAATTCTCGGTCGTGAAAACGCTGCAGGCTATAGCCGACGCCAACGTGGTGCTGCTTTTGATTGACGCCACACAGGGCGTGAGTGACCAGGACGCCCACATCGCGGGCTATGTGCTGGAGTCGGGCCGCGCCGTGGTGGTGGCGGTGAACAAGTGGGACGCGACAGACGCCTACCAGCGCCAGACGCTGCAGCGCTCCATCGAAAGCCGGCTCGCTTTTTTGAAGTTTGCGCCCGTGCTGGAAATCTCGGCCATACGCCGGCAAGGCCTGAACGCGGTGTGGAAAGCGATCCAGAAGGCCCATGCTTCGGCCACGGTGAAGATGAGCACACCGGTGCTCACGCGCCTGGTGCATGAAGCCGCCGAACACCAGGCGCCACCCCGAGAAGGGCGCTTCCGCCCCAAGATGCGTTACGCCCACCAGGGCGGGCAGAACCCGCCGCTGGTGGTGATTCACGGCACATCGCTGGATCACATCACGCAGGGCTACAAACGCTTCCTGGAAGGCCGCCTGCGCGAGCACTTCAAGCTGGAAGGCACGCCGATCCGGATCGAGATGCGGTCCTCCTCGAACCCCTTCGACGACAAGGGCCGCTAAGCCCAATCGCCCGCAGCGGCGATGAGGGCATCCCCTGTGATAAGGTGAGCGTCTTCTGTCATTCAACACGGAACATATCGTGAGCAACAAAGGCCAACTCTTGCAGGACCCCTTTCTGAACCTGCTGCGCAAAGAGCACGTGCCCGTGTCGATCTACCTCGTCAACGGCATCAAGCTTCAAGGCCACATCGAGTCCTTCGACCAGTACGTGGTGCTGCTGCGCAACACCGTGACCCAGATGGTCTACAAACACGCCATCTCCACCGTTGTGCCCAGTCGCGCGGTCAACTTCCACGCCAACGAGCCGGGCGAACAGGCCTGAGCACAGGCCACCGCTCAGCCACCTTGAGTTCTTCTTCAGCTTCCGCCGCTGTGCGCGGCGTTGAGCCCACCCGCGCAGTGCTGGTGGGTGTGGACATTGGCGGCAGCGAATCTTTCGACGCCACGCTGGATGAACTGGCCTTGCTTGCAGCTTCGGCTGGCGACCTGGTGGTGGCGCGTGTCACGGCCAAGCGCCGCGCGCCCGATCCGGCGCTGTTCGTCGGCAGCGGCAAGGCCGACGAAATCAAGGCCCTGGTGGCGGCCACCTCGGCCCACGGCGTGATCTTCGATCAAGCCCTGAGCCCGGCCCAGCAGCGCAACCTGGAACGTCACCTGGGCGTGGCCGTGGCCGACCGCACGAGCCTGATCCTGGACATCTTCGGTGACCGTGCGCAAAGCCACGAAGGCAAGCTGCAGGTCGAACTGGCGCGGCTGCAGTACCAGGCCACGCGTCTGGTGCGGCGCTGGAGCCACCTGGAACGTCAGCAGGGCGGCATCGGCACCCGCGGCGGCCCTGGCGAGGCGCAGATCGAACTGGACCGCCGCATGATCGGAGACCGCATCAAAACCGTGAAAGAGCGGCTGGAAAAGGTCAAACGCCAGCGTGGCACTCAGCGCAAGGCGCGTGAACGTCGCGGCACCTTCCGCGTTTCGCTGGTGGGCTACACCAACGCGGGCAAGTCGACACTCTTCAATGGCATGGTCAAGGCACGTGCTTACGCCGCAGACCAGTTGTTCGCCACGCTGGACACCACCACACGTGCCTTGTGGCTGGGCGAATCGCAAAGCTCGGTATCGCTGTCCGACACGGTGGGATTCATCCGTGACTTGCCTCACAAGCTGGTTGAAGCCTTCGAGGCCACCCTGCAAGAGGCAGCAGAAGCCGACCTGCTGGTGCACGTCATCGATGCCGCCAGCCCCCTGCTGGCGGAACAGCAAGCCGAAGTCGAGCGTGTGCTGGAAGAAATCGGCGCTGGCCAGGTGCCGCAGCTGCTGGTCTACAACAAGTGCGACTTGCTCGAAGAGTCGCAGCGTTCGCGCCAGCCGTCCGACTGGATCGAGGTACACCCCGGTGTGCGACGCCAGCGTGTGTTTGTCAGCGCCGCCACCGGCATGGGTTTGCCTGAACTCCGCCAGGCGATTGCCCAGCACGCGCTGGCCCGATCGCCGGGCGGCGGCTTGAACGCCGCGGGCTCAGCCCCATCTGTTGAAATGGCAGCGGCCGAGTCCGCCTTTCCGGGTCTCGACCCGGCCACCGTCACCCTACCGCACCAGCATGCGTGATCACGAACCCACCCGTTTCACCACCCGCCTGAACGCCGTTGCAGGCGCCCTGCGCAACTTGCTGCAGGCTGCAGTCACACGGCGCCAGCCGTCGGCCGCCATGGGCGATGGCCTGGTCTACAACAACCGCAACGACGGCCCGCCTGACCTGGACGAGCTCTGGCGCGACTTCAACCGCAAGCTCAGCGGACTTTTTGGCGGCAAGGGCGGCGGCCCGGGCCGGCCCGGGCCCGATAACCGATCGGGCGGTGGATCGTCCTTTCAGCCCGACTTCAAGAACGCGGGCATCGGCGTTGGCCTGATCGGGGTTGTGGCCCTGTTGATCTGGCTGGGCAGTGGCTTCTTCATCGTGCAGGAAGGCCAGCAGGCGGTAGTCACCACCTTCGGCAAGTTCAGCCAGATCAAGGACGCAGGTTTCCAGTGGCGCATGCCTTATCCGGTGCAGGCGCATGAGACGGTTGCTGTGACGCAGTTGCAGTCGGTCGAGGTGGGGCGCAATGCGGTGGTGCAGGCCACGGGCCTTCGCGATTCGTCCATGCTCACGCAGGACGAAAACATCGTCGACATCCGCTTTGTGGTGCAGTACCGCCGCGCCGATGCACGGGCCTACCTGTTCGAAAACTTCCGCCCCGACGAAGCCGTGGTCATGGCCGCCGAGTCTGCGGTGCGCGAGATCGTGGGCCGCAGCAAGGTCGACCAGGTGCTGTACGAGCAACGCGATGCCATCGCGGCCGATCTGGTGAAGTCCATCCAGTCTCAGTTGGACCGCTTGAAGGCGGGCATCGTCATCTCCAACGTCAACGTGCAGAACGTCTTTGTGCCCGATCAGGTGCAGGCCGCCTTCAACGACGCACTGAAGGCCGGCGCCGACCGCGACCGCTTCAAGAACGAAGGCCAGGCTTACGCCAGCGACGTCATCCCCAAAGCGCGCGGCACGTCTGCGCGCCTGCTTGAAGAAGCCGAAGGCTACCGCTCACGTGTGGTAGCGCAGGCTGAAGGTGATGCCCAACGTTTTCGCTCCGTGCTCACCGAGTACCAGAAGGCACCGGCCGTCACCCGCGACCGGCTTTACATCGAGACCATGCAGCAGGTGTACTCCAACGTGAGCAAGGTGATGATCGACAGCCGCACCGGTAGCAACCTGCTGTACCTGCCGCTGGACCGCTTGCTTCAGCAAGCCGGTGTGCCGGCTGCTGCGCCGGGCGCGCCAGTTTCAGTGCCTACGCCGACGTCCACCGAGTCGGCGGGGGCGCAGAGCATCGATGTGCGGTCGCGTGACGGTTCGCGCACGCGCGACCGGGAAGGCCGCTGAGGCGAGACAACCCCATGAACAAGATTGCACTTATTGTTGCTGGCGCCCTGGTGGCGCTGATGATTGCCTCGAGCACGCTGTTTGTCGTGGACCAGCGGCAGGTGGGCGTGGTTTACGCGTTGGGTGAAATCCGTGAAGTGATCACCGAGCCAGGCCTGAAGTTCAAGCTCCCTCCGCCGTTCCAGAACGTGGTGTTCCTGGACAAGCGCGTGCAGACACTGGACAGCCCTGAGACGCGCCCGATCTTCACGGCCGAGAAGAAGAGCCTGGTCATCGACTGGCTGGTGAAGTGGCGCATCTCCGAGCCGCGGCAGTTCATCCGCAATAACGGCGCCGACTTCCGCAACCTCGAAAATCGCCTGGCGCCTGTGGTGCAGGCGGCTTTCAACGAAGAGATCACGCGGCGCAACGTCACCTCGGTGCTGGCCACCGAGCGTGAGAAGGTCATGAACGACGTCAAGACGCGGCTGGTGGAAGAGGGCAAGGATTTCGGCATCGAGATCGTGGACGTGCGCATCAAGCGTGTGGACTTCGTTGCCGACATCACCGACTCGGTGTACCGGCGCATGGAGTCCGAGCGCAAGCAGGTTGCCAACGAGCTGCGCTCGCAAGGTTCGGCTGACGGCGAAAAGATTCGCGCCGATGCCGACCGTCAGCGAGAAGTGATCATTGCCGAGGCTTACCGCGACGCGCAGAAGATCAAAGGTGAGGGCGACGCCAAGGCGTCAGCCCTGTACGCCGATGCCTTCGGCCGTGACCCGCAGTTTGCTCAGTTCTATCGCAGCCTTGAGGCCTACCGCACCACCTTCCGCAGCAAGAGTGACGTGATGGTGCTCGACCCCAGCAGCGACTTCTTCCGCGCCATGCGTGGTGGCGGTCCGGCGCCAGCGGCGCAGCGCTAGTAGGCCGCAGCAGCAGCTTCTGATCTTCAGGCGTCAGATCGCGCCATGGGCGATTGGCTGTTCAGCGCCTTTGCGCTGATGCTGGTGATCGAGGGACTGTTGCCATTTCTCAGCCCCGGCACTTGGCGCGCGGCATTCGAGCGCGCGACCCGAATGACTGATGGTCAGATCCGCTTTTTCGGCCTGTCCAGCATGGTTGTCGGACTGTTGTTGCTGGCGGTCTGGCACTGAGGCCTCGCACGGACTCTGTGCCGGTCGCGCGCGGGTGTCCAAGCTGGGTCAGGCCCCGTACAATGCGGGTTTCAACACTGGTGCATTTCATGCTCTCTGCTTGGCTGCTGCCAGAGCACATCGCCGATGTGCTGCCAACCCAGGCGCGGCGCATCGAAGAACTTCGCCGGGCGCTGCTGGACCGGGCACGCGCCTACGGCTTTGAGCTGGTGATGCCGCCCTTGCTGGAGCACCTGGAAAGTCTGCTCAGTGGCACCGGCCGCGAACTCGACCTGAAGACCTTCAAGCTAGTGGACCAGCTCAGTGGGCGCATGTTGGGCCTTCGCGCCGACACCACGCCGCAAGCGGCCCGCATCGATGCCCACTTGCTCAACCGCGAAGGTGTGACGCGCCTGTGTTATTGCGGCCCGGTGCTGCACACCCGACCGACCGGCCTGGCTGCCACGCGTGAACCCTTGCAGTTTGGTGCCGAGATCTTCGGCCATGCGGGCCTGGAAGCCGACCTCGAAGCCGCCGAGCTGGCGCTGGACGGTCTGGCGGCTGCGTCAGTGCAGCCGCTGGTCATCGACTTGGCCGACGCACGTGTGCTGCGCGGTGTGCTGGCCGGTGTGCCCTTGGACGCGGCGCAGCTGCAAGACATCGTGCAGGCGCTTTCCGACAAGGATGCGTCGGCCTTGCAAGCGGCATGCGTTGGCGCCAGCGAGGCCACACGCCAGGCTCTGGCCGCCTTGCTGCGCCTGTATGGCGGCGACGAGGTGCTGGTGGCCGCGCGCACCGCCTTGCCCGCCCGCCCCCTGGTGCGCGATGCGTTGGACCAGTTGCAGTGGCTGGCAACCCATCTGCGCAAGGCCTACCCGCAGCTGAAGGTGGGGTTCGATCTGTCGGACATGAGTGGCTATGCCTACTACTCAGGGTCGCGTTTTGCAATCTACGGCGCGGGCTGCAGCGATGCGCTGGCCCGTGGCGGACGTTATGACGAAGTGGGTGCGGTGTTTGGCCGCAACAGGCCGGCCGTGGGCTTCAGCCTGGACTTGAAGTCACTGGCCGAAGTGGCCGGCCCATCGCCCGCCCCGGCCGCGATCCGCGCGCCCTGGGGCGAAGACCCGGCCTTGCGCGCGGCCGTTCGCCGCCTGCGCGAGGCCGGTGAAATTGTGCTGGCCATGCTGCCGGGTCACGAACCCGAAGCCCAGGCCTTTGCCTGCGACCGCGAACTGATCAGCATCGACGGCCACTGGGTGCTTCGCGCCATCGACGTGGCTGCCATCAACTGAATCAAAACCAAGGAACTCTCGGACATGCAACAAGCCATTCGGCCCGGCGCCGGCCGCAACGTGGTGGTGGTGGGCACCCAGTGGGGCGACGAAGGCAAGGGCAAGATCGTCGACTGGATGACCGACCACGCTCAAGGCGTGGTGCGCTTTCAGGGTGGCCACAACGCCGGCCACACGCTGGTCATCAATGGCCGCAAGACGGCCCTGCAACTGGTGCCTTCGGGTGTCATGCGCGAGGGCGTAGCCTGCTACATCGGCAACGGTGTGGTGGTCGATCCGGCGCACCTGCTGACCGAGATTGCGCGCATCGAGGCGCTGGGAATCGACGTGCGTTCGCGCCTGTTCCTGTCGGAGGCGTGCCCGCTGATCCTGCCGCTCCACGTCGAAATCGACAAGGCCCGCGAAGCGCGCCGCGAAGGCACGGCCGGCGGCAAGATCGGTACCACTGGCAAAGGCATCGGCCCGGCCTACGAAGACAAGGTCGCACGCCGTGCGCTGCGTGTGCAGGACCTCAAGCACCCGGCACGTTTTGAATCCAAGCTGCGCGAACTGCTCGAACTGCACAACGCCGAACTGGTGGGCGTGCTCGGCGGCAAGCCCTTGGCTGTGCAGCCCATGCTGGACGACGCGATGAAGGCTGCAGGACAGCTGCGGCCCTTGATGGCCGATGTGGGCTACAAGCTCTTCAACGCCCACCTGGCGGGCGACAACCTGCTGTTTGAAGGCGCGCAGGGCACACTGCTGGACATCGACCACGGCACCTACCCGTTTGTCACCTCCAGCAACTGCGTGGCCGGCAATGCGGCTGCGGGCTCTGGCGTCGGGCCGGGCATGTTGCACTACGTGCTGGGCATCACCAAGGCCTACACCACCCGTGTGGGCGGCGGGCCGTTCCCCACCGAGTTGGACATCGATGCCGAAGGCACGGTCGGCCATCACCTGTCCACTGTGGGCCAGGAGCGCGGCACCGTCACCGGCCGCGCCAGGCGCTGCGGCTGGCTGGACGCAGCCGCGCTGAAACGATCGATGATCATCAACGGCGTTTCCGGCTTGTGCATCACCAAGCTCGACGTGCTGGACGGGCTGCCCGAGATCTTGATCTGCACCGGCTACAAGCTGGGCGGTCGCACGCTGGACGTGTTGCCGCTGGATGCCGACGAGATCGAGGCTTGTGAGCCCATCTACGAAATGCTGCCGGGCTGGACCGACACAACGGCCGGCCTGACCAACTGGGAACAGCTGCCCGTCAATGCGCGGCGTTACCTCCAACGCATGCAGGCGCTGATCGGTGCGCCCATCGACATGGTGTCCACCGGCCCCGACCGCGTGCACACCGTCTTGTTGCGTCACCCTTTCCGCGCTTGAACGGCGCACCGGCACCCCACTTTAGAAGCGGAGACTTGAGACCATGCTCACCGACGACGGCAAGCACCTGTACGTGTCCTGGGACGAGTACCACCTGCTGATCGAGCGTCTCGCGCTCAAGGTGGCGCATTCGGGTTGGGAGTTCGATCAGATACTGTGCCTGGCCCGCGGCGGCATGCGCCCGGGCGATGTGCTGTCGCGGGTCTTCGACAAGCCGCTGGCCATCATGTCCACCAGCTCGTACCGCGCCGATGCCGGCACCATTCAGGGCCGGCTGGACTTGGCCAAGTACATCACCATGCCCAAGGGCGAACTGGCAGGTCGTGTGCTGCTGGTGGACGACCTGGCCGACACCGGCATCACCCTGCGTGCCGTGGTCGACCGCCTGCGGGGCATGCCGTCCATTCAAGAGCTGCGCGCCGCAGTCATCTGGATGAAAGGTGTGTCGACCTACACCCCCGACTACTTTGTCGAAAACCTTGCCACGAGCCCCTGGATACACCAGCCGTTCGAGGAGTACGACAACCTGCGGCCCGATGGCCTGGCGAAGAAGTTTGCCGTCTGAAAACGAAAAAGGCCGCTGCCCTTGCGGGTGCGGCCTTCTCGTGAATCTGCTGAACGGCCCGTGCGACGGCGCGGTCGGTTCAACTCAATCTTGGTGCCCAGAAGAGGACTCGAACCTCCACGCCGTTAAGCGCTAGTACCTGAAACTAGTGCGTCTACCAATTCCGCCATCTGGGCAATATGTTTGGTCGGCTAAAAACTTATGCCGGCCCTCAGGAACTAAGGATCATATCATCAAAGAAAAGAACATCTCAAGCGCCACACAGGCGGGTCCGCCCGTCATGGGCGACATCGAAGGCACCGTGGAAGGTCATCGCGACGGCCACGGTTTTGTGCACCCCGCCAGTGGCGATGCCTCCATCTATCTGGCGCCGCAAGAGATGCGCAGCGTGTTGCACCGCGACCGTGTGCGTGTGCGTGTGCTGCGGCTCGACCGCAAGGGCCGGCCTGAAGGCCGTGTGCTCGACATCCTGGAGCGGCGCCAGTCGCCCATCATCGGTCGCTTGCTGCACGAAGGCGGGCATTGGCTGGTGGCGCCCGAAGACAGCCGCTACGGCCAGGACATCCTGATTCCAAAAAACGCCACCGCCAATGCCACGGTGGGGCAGGTGGTGTCGGTTGAACTGACCGAACCGCCATCACTGCATTCGCAACCGGTGGGCCGCGTGGCCGAGGTGCTGGGCGAGATCGACGACGCCGGCATGGAAATCGAGATCGCGGTGCGCAAGTACGAAGTGCCGCACGAGTTTTCGCCACAGACGCTGGCACAGGCCGCCGCACTGCCCGAGAAGCTGCGCGCCGCCGACCGCAAGAACCGTGTCGATCTCAGTGACGTGGCCCTGGTCACCATCGACGGCGAAGATGCTCGCGACTTTGACGACGCGGTGTACTGCGAGCCCTTCAAGCAAGGCCGCGGCAAGCGTGCCGTCGAGGGCTGGCGGCTGATCGTGGCCATCGCCGACGTCAGCCACTACGTCAAGCCTGGTGAGGCGCTCGACGAAGACGCCTACGAGCGGGCGACCTCGGTGTATTTTCCGCGCCGCGTCATACCGATGCTGCCCGAGAAGTTGTCCAACGGCCTGTGCTCGCTGAACCCCGAAGTCGAACGCCTGGCCATGGTCTGCGACATGGTGGTCACGGCCGAAGGCAAGGTGCAGGCTTTTCAGTTCTACCCGGCCATCATCAATTCGCAAGCCCGGCTGACCTATACCGAAGTCGCCGCCATGCTGGCCAATACACGCGGGCCCGAGGCACAACGCCGTGGCGACGTGCTGCCCCACCTGCTGCACTTGCACGAGGTGTATCGCGCCTTGCTCAAGCAGCGTGCGCAGCGCGGCGCGATGGAGTTTGAAAGCTCGGAGACGCAGATCGTCTGCGATGAAAACGGCCGTATCGAAAAGATCGTGCCGCGCACGCGCACCGAAGCACACCGCTTGATCGAAGAAGCGATGTTGGCGGCCAACGTCTGCGCGGCGGAATACATTGCCAGCGCAGAACACCCGTGCCTCTTTCGTGTGCACGAAGGACCGACCCCTGAAAAGCGGCTGGCTTTGCAAAACCAGCTCAAGGCCTTGGGCGTGAGCGTTCATCTCAGTGACGAACCCTCACCAGCTGAAATGGCCGCCATCGCCAAGAGCGTGGAAGGGCGGCCCGATGCGCTGCAGATCCACACGCTGCTGTTGCGCTCGATGCAGCAGGCGGTTTACACGGCCACCAACAACGGCCACTTCGGGTTGGCTTACGAGGCCTACGCGCACTTCACCAGCCCCATCCGGCGTTACCCCGACTTGCTGGTGCACCGGGTGATCAAGGCCATCCTGGGCAAGCGGCGCTACCACCTGGCTGCGAGCAACAAAACACGCACACCCGAGCCACGCAAGGGTGCGCGACCGCAGCGTGCCGCGCCCAGGCCGATGTCGCAGGAGATGACGTTGTGGGAAGCCGCCGGGGGTCACTGCAGCGCCAACGAACGCCGCGCCGACGAAGCATCGCGGGATGTTGAAGCCTGGCTCAAGTGCCGCTACATGCGCGAGCGCCTGGGCGAAGAGTTTTCGGGCACCGTCACCGCGGTGGCCGGCTTCGGCCTCTTCGTGACACTGGACGCGCTGTACGTCGAAGGCCTGGTGCACATCACCGAACTGGGTGGCGAGTACTACCGCTTTGACGATGCGCGACTTGAACTGCGCGGTGAACGCACTGGCATCCGCTACGGCGTGGGCACACGGGTGCGGGTGCAGGTGAGCCGGGTTGACCTGGACGGCCGAAAGATCGACTTCCGCATGGTGCGCGAAGGTGAGGCCGAGCACCTGCTGGCCAAGGGCGGCAGGCCTGAACGCGCCGAACGCCCCGAACGCAGCCGCGCGCCGGGTGCTGCGGGAGAACTGTCGGCCGTGCAAGATGCCGACCGTGTGGCCAAAGCCGCCACACGCGCCTTTAAAGGCGGCGGTCGGCCAGCGGGCAAGACGGCGGGCAAGGGGGTCGGCAAAGCGGCCGAAGACCCGTCGCGCCGGTCACGCAAGCCCGGGCCTCAGCGGCCGACACCCAAGCCGCGCACGCGGCGTTAGGCCATTGCAGCCCGTCAGTCGCCTTCGAGCAAAGTCTCGATGAGGGCGGCTGCGCGCAGCGGCCGGCCGGGCCAACGGCTGGCAAATCCATCGGCCGCGGCACCGTGCTGCCAGGCGGCCGCTGTGGCGACGCTCAGCGCGCCGGCCCGCGGCCGCTGGGCCCAAAGCCCGCCGGCCCAGCCGGCCAGCACGTCACCCGTGCCGGCGGTGGCCAGCGCCGCATTGCCGGTGCTGTTGATCACGGGCCGTTCGCCGGGCGCCACGATCACGGTGCCCGAACCCTTGAGCAGCACCGTGGCACCCGTCAGGTCGGCCAGCGCACGTGCCGCCTGCAAGCGGTCCTGCTGCACCTCAACCACCGAGCATGCAAGCAGCCGCGCCGCCTCCAGCGGGTGGGGTGTCAAGAGCGTGGGCAACTGGCGGCCCGAGCGCTGCCGCAGCAAGGTTTGCAGCGACAGGTCGGCGGCCACTGCGTTGAGTGCATCGGCATCCAGCACCAGCCGTCCGGCATGCGACAGCAGGGGAGGCAACACCGCGCGCACGTCGTTGCCGCCACCGCAGCCGCAGACCACCGTGGTGGCCGACAGAACGGCTGGCGTCTGAAGCCACCAACTGGGCCGCGTCATCAGCTCGGGCCGATTTGGTGGTGGTGATGTGGCGCCTGCCAACAGGCTGGCATATACCCGTCCAGCGCCGGCTGCCAGCGCGCTGCCTGCGGCCAGCCAGGCGGCGCCCTGCATGCCGGTTGCTCCGCCCACCACCGCCAAGTCGCCATGGCTGCCTTTGTGGGTGCTGTGTGCACGCCGCTGGCGCCCCTGTGAAGTGGACAGGGTGGCGGTGCTGGCGTCGGCTGCCGTCTGCACCCCCAGCGCGTCGAACCACACGGTGCCGCAGCTGTCGCGGCCATGGTGCGTGAAACAACCGGGCTTGAGCGTCAGCAGCGACAGCGTGGCCTGCGCGCGCACGGCCACATCGCCCAGCCACGCTCCAGTGTCGGCTGCCAGCCCGCTGGGCAGGTCAACAGCCAGCACCGGTGCAGCTTGCTGGTTGATCAAGCGGATGGCATCGGCCAGCTCGCCCGTTGGTGCGCGGTTGGCGCCCAGGCCCAGCAGGGCATCGATCACCAGGTCGGCTTCGCTGGCGCCGACGCCGATCAGCCCGACCTGCACCGTCACGCCGGCGGCTTGCAATGCCTGCAAGGCCCGGCTGGCATCGATTGGCAATCGTTGTGAGTCGCCGACCAGGTTGACCTGCACTTGTCTGCCCGCCCGATGCAGGTGCCGCGCCGCCACCAGCCCGTCACCGCCGTTGTTGCCCGGACCACACCACAGTTGCACACACTGGGCATGTGGCGCCATGGCATGGGCCAGTCGCGCCACGGCCAAGCCGGCCAGCGCCATCAGCGCGCCCGGTGGGGAATCCTGCAGCGCCTGCTGCTCAATGACGCGCGACCTGGCCGCATCGTGCAGTGGCCAGGGCCCGTTGTGGGCCGTGATGCGGACGGGTTGCTTCGGCGTGGCCATCGCGCCATTGTGGTGCCGTGATCAGCGCAGGCGCTGCAGGCCCAGCCGGCTGGTGTCGATGGGTGCCTCGCGGCCACTGATGCGTTCTGCCAGCACACGGGCCGAGCCGCAGGCCAGTGCCCAGCCGCTGGAGCCATGCCCCAGGTTGAGCCAGACACCCGGCGCGCCGCTGTCGCCCAACACGGGCGGGCCATCCGGCAGCATGGGTCGGGCGCCCTTCCAGTGCTGGGCCTCGCGTGTGACGGTGCTGCCCGGAAACCACTCGTCCAGCACGCGGTACAGCGTGCGCAGTGCCGCCATCTTCATGTCTGCGGGTCGGCCGCCCAGTTCGGCACTGCCGGCCACGCGAATGCGTTGGCCCAGCCGGCTGATGGCCACCTTGTAGCGTTCGTCCATGAGTGCCGACCTGGGCCCTAGCGGCGCGTGGCCGTCCAGGTGGCGCACAGGCGCGGTGACGGAGTAGCCGTAGACCGGCGCCAGCGGCAGTTTCAGCCCCACCTGCTTGAGCAGCGTGTTGGCCTGCACGCCGGCACAGATGGCTACGGCGTCGAAGCTCAGCTCTTCGCCCCTGTGGGTACGCAGGGTGGGGCGGCTGCCGGGCTTGAGGGTCTGCACGTCGCTGTCGAAACGGTAACTTGCGCCCAGGCGCTGCGCTTCGGCTTTCATGAGGTGAGCAAACTGGCGGCAGTTGCCCACGCCGTCCTGCGGCAGGTGAATGGCGGCGTGCAGGGTGGCGGCCGGGCTCAGCGCGGGTTCGATCTGCCGGCAGCGATTGGCGTCGATGACCTCGTGTGTCACGCCCAGATCGCGCAGCAGCGCCAGCCCGCGCTGGCTGGTCTTCAGTTCCCGCGCGGTGCGCAGCAGCACCATGTAACCGCTGGCCTGCTCATAGTCCAGGCGCAGCGCCAATGTCAGTTCTTGCAGCCTGTCGCGGCTGAAGCGGGCCAGGTTCTGCATGGCGGTGCGGTTGGCCACGTGCACACGCGGCCTGCAGGCGCGCAGCCAGTGCCAGATCCACGGCACTTCGGCCAGGGCGCCCAGGCCACCGAAACGCACCGGTGCGTCGCGGCTGAGCAAGTGGCTCAGCACTTTCCAGGGCATGCCGGGTGCGGCCCAGGGCGTGACGTAGCCGGGTGCGATGACCCCGGCGTTGGCAAAGCTGGTTTCTGCGGCCACGCTGGCGCGGCGTTCGAAAACCGTGACTTCGTGGCCCAGGACGGCCAGTTCGTAGGCCGTTGTCACGCCGACGATGCCGGCGCCGATGACAGCTACCTGCACGCGACTGCCCCCCAAAAGGGCCAGGTGCCCCTGGCGGCAAGCTTGCATGCGGCAAGACCCTGTCGGGCAGCCGCGCGCAGGCGGCCGAGCCCGTGGGCTCGTGCTAAAATCATTGGGTTTACCTCAGTGAGGATGTTGTCGCGGTGCCGGGAACGCTCCAAGCGCTTCAAACCCTTGAAGCGCTTAGCACGGCATCCGGTTCACCTGGGGGTTCTTTCGGAGCGGTTTGCAACCGTCCGACGGCGCCTTCAGGCGGATTGAGATCCTCGCCCCTGGTGAACAGACTGCCCGTCAGTCAAATCGCGAACCCGACCGAACCAAGGTGTCGGGGTGATTCCAAAGGCGTTTTTCATCGATCAACGCCCTTGATTTGCACCCCGATGTAACGGCGGGATTCTAGACCCAACCTTAGGACTTTCCATGACTGTCTCCATGCGTGAAATGCTGGAAGCGGGTGTCCATTTCGGACACCAGACGCGCTTCTGGAACCCCAAGATGGCCCCGTACATCTACGGCCATCGCAACAAGATCCACATCATCAACCTCGAGAAGACGCAGCCGCTCTTCGAAGATGCGATGAAGTTCGTGCGCCAGCTGGCCGCCCGCCGTGGCACCGTGCTGATGATCGGCACCAAGCGCCAGGCGCGCGAAGTGATCGCGCTGGAAGCCCAGCGCTGCGGCATGCCCTATGTCGACCAGCGCTGGCTGGGCGGCATGATGACCAACTTCAAGACCGTCAAGGGTTCTCTGAAGAAGCTCAAGGACATGCAGGCCACCAAAGAGGCCGGCACCGAGCCTTTGATCAAGAAGGAAGGCTTGATGTTTGACCGCGAGCTGATGAAGCTCGAGAAGGACATCGGCGGCATCCAGAACATGGCCGCACTGCCCGATGCCATGTTTGTCATCGACGTGGGTTACCACAAGATTGCCGTGGCCGAAGCCAAGAAGCTGGGCATCCCGGTGATCGGCATCGTCGACACCAACCACTCGCCCATCGGCATCGACTACGTGATTCCGGGCAACGACGACTCCGCCAAGGCCGTGGCGCTTTATGCCCGCGCCGTGGCCGACGCCGTGATGGAAGGCAAGTCCAACGCCACGAATGAAGTGGTGCAGGCTGTCAGCGCCGCCGGCGACGAATTTGTGGAAGTCCGCGAAGGAGCCTGATCTTCCAAGCCCGCTGCGGCGCCAGGCGCTGCAGCCCCTGTCTTGCAACCGGGCTCTTCATGGCCCGGTGCGCTTTTGTACCTGATGGAGATTCCAATGCCCGCAATCACTGCAAGCATGGTGGCTGAGCTGCGCGCCAAGACCGACGCGCCGATGATGGAGTGCAAGAAGGCACTGACCGAAGCCGAAGGCGACGCCGTCCGCGCTGAAGAAATTCTTCGCGTCAAGCTGGGCAACAAGGCCGGCAAGGCCGCCGCCCGCATCACGGCTGAAGGTGTGGTCACCGCGGCTGTCAACGGCAGCACCGGCGCGCTGGTCGAGGTGAACTGCGAGACCGACTTCGTGACCAAGAACGACTCGTTCCTGGCCTTCTCGAAGTCGGTGGCCGAACTGGTGGCCCAGCACAACCCGGCCGACGTGGCCGCCGCTTCGGCACTGCCGCTGTCGCAAGACGGCTTTGGCCCGACGGTGGAAGACGTGCGCAAGGGCCTGATCGGCAAGATCGGCGAGAACATGTCGATCCGCCGCTTCAAGCGTTACAGCGGCGGTGGCCAACTGGCCAGTTACCTGCATGGCACGCGCATCGGTGTGATCGTTGAATTCACCGGCGACGCCGTGTCGGCCAAGGACGTGGCCATGCACGTGGCCGCGATGAAACCCAAGGCTCTGGCCACCAGCGACGTGCCGGCTGATCTGATCGAGGTCGAGCGCCGCGTGGCCGCTGAAAAGGCGGCTGAAGATTCGCTCGCAGCCGTGGCCGCTGGCAAGCCGGCGCAATCGCCGGAAATCGTGGCCCGGCGCGTGGACGGCTCGGTGCAGAAGTTCCTGAAGGAAGTCAGCCTGCTGAACCAGGTCTTCGTCAAGGCCGCCGACGGCAAGCAGACCGTCGAGCAGATGCTCAAGGAAAAGGCGACCCAGGTTGCCGGCTTCACGCTGTACGTGGTGGGCGAGGGCATCGAAAAGAAGGTCGACGACTTTGCCGCCGAAGTGGCGGCGCAGGTGGCTGCGGCCAAAGGCACGTAAGCGCCTGGGCGCTCGTCAAGCCCTTTCCTGGGAGGGCGCGCTGCTGCCGCGCCCCCTTACACTGCAGCCCCTGTCTACGGAGTCTTCTTGATGGCGGCGTACAAACGCATCCTGCTCAAGCTGTCTGGCGAGGCCCTGATGGGCGACGACGCCTTCGGCATCAACCGCGCCACCATCGTGCGCATGGTGCTTGAGGTGCAGGATGTCACCAAGCTGGGCTGCGAAGTCGCCGTGGTCATTGGCGGCGGCAACATCTTCCGTGGTGTGGCCGGCGGCTCGGTGGGCATGGACCGCGCCACGGCCGACTACATGGGCATGCTGGCCACGGTGATGAATGCGCTCGCCCTGGGCGACGCGATGCGCGAACAAGGCATGACCGCGCGTGTGATGTCGGCCATCAGCATCGAGCAGGTGGTAGAGCCCTACGTGCGCCCGAAAGCCTTGCAGTACCTTGAAGAGGGCAAGGTGGTGATTTTCGCCGCCGGCACCGGCAACCCCTTTTTCACCACCGACACCGCAGCGGCGCTGCGCGGCGCAGAAATCGGCGCCCAGATCGTGCTCAAGGCCACCAAGGTCGACGGTGTGTACTCTGCGGACCCCCACAAGGACCCGAGCGCCACCCGCTACAGCCAGATCACGTTTGACGAAGCCATTGCCAAGAACCTGCAGGTCATGGACGCCACCGCCTTTGCGTTGTGCCGTGACCAGAAGTTGCCCATCAAAGTGTTCAGCATCTTCAAGCCCGGCGCGCTGCTGCGTGTGGTGCGTGGTGAAGACGAAGGCACTCTGGTGCACGTCTGAGGAGCCCACCCTGCCATGACCATCGCCGACACCAAGAAGACCGCTGAACAGAAGATGGCCAAGTCCGTCGAAGCCTTCAAGAACGAGTTGCACAAGATTCGCACCGGCCGCGCCCACCCGGGGCTGCTGGACCAGGTGCAGGTGGACTACTACGGCTCCATGGTGCCGATCAGCCAGGTGGCCAATGTGACGTTGATGGACGCACGCACGATCAGCGTGCAGCCCTGGGAAAAGGGCATGGGCGCCAAGATCGAAAAGGCCATCCGCGAGTCCGACCTGGGGCTCAACCCGGCGGCGCAGGGCGACCTGCTGCGGGTGCCGATGCCAGCGCTGACCGAAGAGCGCCGCAAGGAATTGACCAAGATCGTGCGCCATGCCGGTGAAGACGCCAAGATTGCGGTGCGCAGCGTGCGCCGTGAAGGCAACGAACATCTGAAGAAGCTGCTCAAGGACAAGGAAGTCAGCGAAGACGACGAGCGTCGCGCGCAGGACGAGGTGCAGCGCCTCACCGACCGCACCATCAGCGAAATCGACCGGCTGGTGCAGGGCAAGGAAGCCGAGGTGATGGCCGTCTGATCGGCCGTCGCCTTGCCCCCATGCCAAGCCCCCGCTGAGATGACCAGCCTGTCTTTCGCTTCAGAATCGGCTACCAGCCCGGCCGCGTCGGTGGCCTCCGTTCCCCGACACGTGGCGGTGGTGATGGACGGCAACGGCCGCTGGGCGCGCAAGCGCTACATGCCGCGCTTCTTCGGCCACAAGCAGGGCGTGGACGCGCTGGTGCGCGCCGTCAACACCTTTGCCGATCGCGGCGTGCAGTACCTGACCGTGTTTGCGTTTTCTTCAGAAAACTGGAAACGCCCCACCGAGGAAGTGTCGGGCCTCATGAGCCTGGTGCTGGTGGCGGTGTCCAAGTACCTGGGCAAGATGGCCGGCGACGGCGTGCGCATCCGCATCGTGGGTGACCGTTCGGCGGTGTCGGACAAGCTGCGCAAGGCCTGGGAACATGCCGAGCACATCACGCAGCACAACTCGCGCATCACCCTGTCGGTCGCCTTCAACTACGGTGGGCGCTGGGACGTGGTGCAGGCCTGCCGCGATGCCATCGCCCAAGGCGTCAAGCCCGAAGACATGGATGAAGCCTGGCTGTCCAGCCACATGGCGCTGTCCTTCGCGCCCGACCCTGACCTTTTCATTCGCACCGGCGGCGAAATGCGCATGAGCAACTTCCTGCTCTGGCAAGCGGCCTATTCCGAGCTGTTTTTCACCGACTGCCTGTGGCCCGACTTCGGCGAAGCCGAGATCGATGCCGCACTCCTGGCCTTTGCGCAGCGCGACCGCCGCTTCGGCGGCATCCAGCCGCCGACCGTCGCTTCGGAAGTGCTGTAGGACCCATGCTGCGGCAGCGCATCATCACCGCGCTTGTGCTGGTCGGCCTGCTGCTGGGGGCGCTGACCGTGGACAGCGCCTGGCCCTTCGCGCTGATGACGCTGGCGCTCATCGCTGCAGCCGGCTGGGAATGGGCGCGGCTCAATCAAGCGGGTGCTTCCCTGTCGTTGGCCATGGGCGCCGCGCTGGCGCTGGCCGGGGGTGTGGCGCTGGGCAGTGGATGGAAGTCGCAAGCGCCTGCACCGGTGTGGTGGTTTGCTGCCGTGCTGTGGCTGGTGGCCGGCACCGTGGCCTTGCGCAGTGGCCCGGCAGCCTGGCCGCAACTGCCACGCGCCGCACGCTGGCTGGTGGGCCTGGTGGCGCTGTGGGCCGCATGGCTGGCGATTGCCCATGCGCGCGTGGTCGGCGTCAACTTCCTGTTGTCGGTGCTGTGCCTGGTGTGGATGGCCGACGTGGCGGCGTACTTCGGCGGCCGTGCCTTTGGCAAGCGAAAGCTGGCGCCGTCCATCAGTCCCGGCAAGAGCTGGGAAGGTGTGTGGTCCGGCATGGTGGGCGTCCTGCTGCTGTCGGCACTGTGGATGTGGATTGACGGGCGTTTTGCCGTTGACGGCCCCAGCGTCTACTCGCGCCTGTGGCTGGCCCACGGCCTGGCGGGCCTGGTGCTGGCGCTGATTGCGCTGTGCGGTTTGAGTGTCATGGGCGATCTCATCGAGTCGCTGGTCAAGCGTGCCGCAGGTGCCAAGGACAGCAGCCGCTTGCTGCCCGGCCACGGCGGCGTGCTGGACCGCGTGGATGCGCTGCTGCCGGTGGTGCCGGCAGCGATGGCGCTGATGACCTTCTCGGGCGGTTGATGAAAAAACTGCGCCTGCTCATTCTGGGCTCCACCGGTTCGGTGGGGTCCAGCACATTGGACGTGGTGGCGCGCCATCCCGACCGTTTCGAAGTTGTCGGCCTCACGTCTTTCCGCCGTGTGGATGTGCTCTTCGAACAGTGCCGCAGCTTCAAGCCGCGTGTGGCCGTGCTGCCCACCGAAGAGCGTGCAGCCCGGCTGCGCGAGCTGCTGGCTGCAGCAGGACTGGACACCGAAGTGCGTGTGGGTGCTGCAGCGCTGACCGAACTGGCCGGCGCTGCCGAAGTGGACGCCGTCATGGCGTCCATCGTCGGCGCCGCCGGCCTGCCGGCCTGCATGGCTGCAGCCAAGGCCGGCAAGCGGCTGCTGCTGGCCAACAAAGAAGCGCTGGTGGTTGGTGGGGGCCTGTTCATGCAGGCGGTGGCCGATGGTGGCGCGACGCTGCTGCCCATCGACAGCGAACACTCGGCCATCTTCCAGTGCTTGCCCGAAGACCGCAGCGCCTGGGCACGGCGCATCGACCACATCGTGCTCACGGCCAGTGGCGGCCCTTTTCGAGAGCGCCAACATGACTCCCTGCATGACGTCACACCCGAGCAGGCCGTGGCGCACCCCAACTGGGTCATGGGCCGCAAGATTTCCGTCGATTCCGCCACCATGATGAACAAGGCGCTGGAGGTCATCGAAGCGCGCTGGCTGTTTGATCTGGCGCCAGAGAACATCCGTGTTGTTGTGCACCCGCAGAGCATCATCCATTCGATGGTGGTATGCCGCGACGGCTCGGTGCTGGCCCAGCTGGGCACGCCGGACATGAAGGTGCCCATCGCCTACGGCCTGTCCTTCCCCGAGCGCATCGAGTCGGGCGCACCGCGACTCGACTTCATGGCCATGAAGGACCTCAGCTTCAACCCGCCGGACCGCGAGCGTTTCCCCGGCCTCTACCTGGCCTGGGACGCGCTGCGTGCACCCGCTGGCACCACGGCAATCCTGAATGCGGCCAACGAAGAAGCGGTTGCCGCGTTTCTGTCCGGAACCATTGGCTTCACGGCGATTCACAGTGTCAATGCCCGCACGCTGGATCAACTTCAACCCCATCTGGGCGCCAGCCACACGCTGGACGACCTGCTTGAACTGGACGCCCGGGCACGTGTCCAGGCGCAGCAGGTCATGAAAGAACTGCGCACATGATCACCACCGTCCTGGCCTTCCTGCTCACGATCGGTGTCCTCATCGCCATCCACGAGTACGGCCACTACCGCGTGGCGGTGGCCTGCGGTGTGAAGGTGCTTCGCTTCTCGGTCGGCTTCGGCAAGGTGCTGTGGCGCTACCAGCGCAACCCGCAGAGCACCGAATTTGTCTTGTGCGCGTTGCCGCTGGGCGGCTACGTGCGCATGCTGGACGAGCGCGAAGGCGCGGTGGCCCCTCAGGAACTGGACCAGGCCTTCAACCGAAAATCGCTGCCCAAGCGGGCCGCCATCGTTGCTGCCGGCCCGCTGGCCAACCTGATCTTGGCGGTGGTGCTGTATGCCAGTGCGCACTGGATCGGCATCGAAGAACCCAAGGCCGTGCTGAATCCGCCCACAGCTGGCAGCCCGGCTGACCGTGCCGGCCTGCGTGCTGGCGACTGGGTGCGGGCGATGTCCATCGACGGCAACGAGTGGGTCGACGTGCGTTCAATGGCCGACCTGCGTTGGCAGGTCACACAGGGCGCACTGGAACAGCGCAGCCTGCGCTTGCAGGTGAGCGATCGCGACGGCCGATCCACCCACACACGCACGCTGGACCTCTCGGCATTCGGCCCGCGCGATGTCGATGCGGGCTTCATCAAGAAGGTGGGTCTGGCGGGCAGCTTCAGTGAACCGGTGCTCGGCGAGGTGAAGACGGCAGGACCGGCGGCCCAAGCCGGCCTGCTGGCAGGCGACCGGGTGCTGGCTGTCGACGGCGTGGCCATTGGCGACGCGCAGACACTGCGAGACCGCATCCGGGCCGGCCTGCGCGAAGGGCAGGGTGTGGCCCAGCGCTGGCAGGTTGAGCGGGGTGGGCGCACCCTTGAACTCACGGTCACGCCACGAGTGGTTCGTGACGGCGAGACGTCGGTGGGCCGCATCGACGCCTTTGTCGGCCAGCCACCGGCCATGGTCACCGTGCGCCACGGGCCCATCGAAGGCCTGCAGCAAGGCGCGGTGCGCACCTGGGAGATTTCGGCCCTGACCGTGAAGATGCTCGGGCGCATGCTGATCGGCGAGGTTTCGCTGAAGAACCTGAGCGGGCCCATCACGATTGCCGACTATGCGGGCCAGTCGGTGCAGCAGGGCCTGGCCTACTACCTGGGCTTTCTCGCACTGGTGAGTGTCAGCCTGGGCGTACTGAACCTGCTGCCGCTGCCCATGCTCGATGGTGGGCACCTGATGTATTACATTTTCGAAGGCGTCACAGGACGCCCGGTCTCTGATGCGTGGCTGGCCCGGCTGCAGCGCGGAGGCATCATGGTGCTGCTGATGATGATGTCGGTGGCGCTTTTCAACGACGTGGCCCGCCTGCTGGGCCTGCACTGAACTTTCATGCTCCCTGCCTACCCGTTTGGTCCGCTGCGCCCTGCCGCTGCGGTTGTCCTGATGGCCGCCTGCGCGGCATTCCCGGCCCGGGCTGTCGAGCCCTTTGTCATCAAGGACATCCGCGTCGAAGGCCTGCAGCGCACCGACCCGGGCACCGTGTTTGCGGCGCTGCCCTTTCGCATCGGCGACACCTACAACGACGACAAGGGCTCCACCGCCTTGCGCGCGCTGTTTGCCACGGGCCTGTTCAAGGACGTGCGCATCGAGATCGAGCAGCAGGTGGCGGTGGTCATCGTCGATGAACGTTCCGTCATTGCCGGCATCTCCTTCGTCGGCCTGAAGGAGTTCGACAAAGACCCGCTGACCAAGTCGCTGCGCGACGCCGGCATCGGTGAAGGCCTGCCTTTCGACCGCGCGCTGATCGACCGTGCCGAGCAGGAAATCAAGCGCCAGTACCTGGGCCGCAGCCTCTACGGCGCCGAGGTGGTGACCACCATCACGCCGCTGGAACGCAACCGTGTCAGTGTGACCTTCACGATGAGCGAAGGTGAAGCTGCGCGCATCAGTGGCGTGCGCATCGTGGGCGCCACGGTGTTTGCAGAATCGACGCTGAAGGATCTGTTCGAGCTGACGCCCAGTGGCTGGTTCACCTGGTACACCAAGTCCGATCGTTACTCGCGCACCAAGCTCAATTCCGACCTGGAGAAGCTGCGCGCCTACTACGTCAACCGCGGCTACCTTGAATTTGCCATCGAGTCGACGCAGGTCACGATCTCACCCGACAAGCAGACCATCTCGGTGGCCATCTCGGTCAAGGAAGGCCAGCCCTACACCGTGACCAGCGTGCGCCTGGAAGGTGACTACCTGGGCAAGGAACCGGAATTCCAGGCCTTCGTCGCGCTGCGCCCGGGCCAGCCCTACCAGGGCGACGCGGTGACGGCCACCAGCAAGCGCTTCCAGGACCTCTTCGGTCTTTACGGCTACGCCTTCGCCCGCATCGAGCCGCGCCCCGAGATCGACCGCGCCACAGGCCAGGTGGCGGTGGTGTTTGCAGCCGAACCCGGGCGCCGCGTCTACGTGCGCCGCATCGACGTGGCAGGCAACACACGCACCCGCGACGAGGTCATCCGGCGTGAGTTCCGGCAGTTGGAGTCGGCCTGGTACGACGGCGGCCTGATCAAGCTGTCCAAAGAACGGGTCGACCGCCTGGGCTACTTCAAGGACGTGGAGGTCGAGAACAACGAAGTCCCCGGCTCGCCTGACCAGGTGGACCTGGTGGTCACGGTGACCGAAAAACCAACCGGCAACTTGGCCATCGGCGCGGGTTACTCCAACGCCGAAAAGCTGACCTTCAACGCATCGATCCGCCAGGACAACGCCTTCGGTTCGGGCAACAGCCTGGGTTTCGAAGTCAACACCAGCCGCTACAACCGCACCCTGGTGGTGAGCACGGTGGACCCGTACTGGACCGTGGACGGCATCTCGCTGGCCGTGGACGCCTTCTACCGCACCAGCCGCCCCATCAACTACCTGGGCGACAGCTACGACCTGAAAACGCCGGGCGCGTCGGTGCGCTTTGGTGTGCCCTTTTCCGAGTACGACACCGTCTTCCTGGGCTTGGGCTGGGAACGCACCGAACTCGGCACCTCCGTTGGCTTGCCGCTGGCATGGCTGAACTACCGCGCGCTGTACGGCAACAAGACCAATGCCTTTTCGGCCACGGCCGGCTGGTCGCGAGACGGTCGCGACAGCCTGGTCGCGCCGCAGGCCGGCCGCTACCAGCGTGTGTTCTTCGAATGGAGCTTTGCTGGCGAGGTGCGCTACCTCAAGACCAATCTGCAGTACCAGGAATACTGGCAACTGCCGCTGCGCCTGACCCTGGGTGTCAACGCCGAAGTGGGCATCGGCAAGGGGCTGGGTGGCAAGCCCTACCCGGTGTTCAAGAACTTCTATGGCGGCGGCCTGGGCACGGTGCGTGGTTTTGAACAAGGCTCATTGGGTGTGGTGGACCCCACGGGCGCCTACATTGGTGGCGCACGCCGGCTGAACCTGAACAGCGAGCTCTACTTCCCGGTGCCCGGCACAGGCAACGACCGCTCCTTGCGCATCTTTGCCTTTGCCGACGTGGGCAACGTGTGGCGCGAGGATGAACGCATCACAGGCCAATCGCTGCGTTCATCGGCCGGCGTGGGCCTGAGCTGGATCTCGCCGGTGGGCCCGCTCAAGCTCAGTTGGGGCTACCCCTTGCGTGTGCAGCGCAACGATAGAATCCAACGCTTCCAATTCCAGATCGGGACTGCCTTCTGATGAAGACGTTCGCTACCACCTTCTTCGGCCGCGCCCTGGTGGCGGCCACTGTCCTGGCCGCGTTTGTCGTCCCGGCTGCCGCGCAAGAGCTCAAGATCGGCTACGTCAACAGCGAAAAGGTGCTGCGCGAAGCCGTGCCGGCCAAGGCCGCGCAGGCCAAGCTGGAAGCCGAGTTCGGCAAGCGGGAGCGCGAGCTCAATGATGCGGCCGTGCGCCTGAAAACAGCCGCCGACAAGCTGGACAAGGACAGTCCCACGCTGGCCGAGACCGAAAAGGTCCGGCGCCAGCGCGAACTGGTCGAACAAGACCGCGACCTGCAGCGCAAGCGCCGAGAGTTCCAGGAAGACCTGAACCAGCGCCGCAACGAAGAACTGGCCAGCGTGGTGGAACGTGCCAACCGCGTCATCCGTCAGATCTTCGAAGCCGAGAAGTACGACCTCATCCTGCAAGAAGTGGTGTTCGCCAGCAGCCGGGTAGACATCACCGACAAGGTCATACGCGTCCTCAACGCACCGGCACCCGCCGGCAAGTGAGGTCTTGGCCAGCCAGGGCCTGAGCCCCGTGTCCCAGCGTGTGCCCACCAGCGTGCGCTTGGGCGAACTGGCCAGGCTACTGGGTGGTGAACTGTTCGGCGACCCCGAGCAACAGGTCACACGCATCGGCCCGCTGGACAGCGCCGATGGCCAGACCATCGCCTTCCTGTCCAACCCGCGCTACCAGGCGCAGCTGCAAAGCACGCAGGCCGCTTGCGTCATCGTGGCACCGGCGCTGCAAGAGATGGCTGCTTCGCGTGGTGCTGCGCTGGTCTGCGCCGACCCCTACCTGGCTTTTGCCCGCTTGACCCAATGGTGGGCCGCGCAGCAGCGCCGGCCGGCTGCCCTGGGCGTGCACGCCAGCGCGGTGGTGGAAGTGGGGGCTTTCGTCGACCCCACCGCCAGCATCGGCGCGTTGGCTTTCATCGCGCGTGGCGCGCGGGTCGAGGCCGGTGCGGTGATCGCACCGCACGGCCACGTGGGTGAGGACGCCGTCGTCGGCGCAGGCACCTGGCTCAAGCCGCGTGTCGTGCTGGGCGAAGCCTGCCGCATCGGTGCGCGAGGCATCGTGCACAGCGGCGTGGTCATCGGCGCCGACGGTTTTGGCTTTGCGCCCGACCAGGGCCGCTGGGAAAAGATCGAACAATTGGGCACGGTGCAGATCGGCAACGACGTCGAGATCGGCGCCAACACCTGCATCGACCGCGGCGCCCTGGACGACACCGTGCTGGAAGACGGCGTCAAGCTCGACAACCTGGTGCAGATCGGCCACAACGTGCGCATCGGCGCGCACACCGCCTTTGCCGGCTGCGTGGGTGTGGCCGGCAGCGCGCGCATCGGGCGCCATTGCACGGCGGGCGGTGGCGCCATCATCCTGGGTCATCTGGTGATCGTGGATCACGTGCACATCACGGCGGCCACGCTGATCACGCGGTCGATCCACAAGCCGGGCCAGTACAGCGGCTCGTTTCCCTTCGATGACAATGCGTCCTGGGAGAAGAACGCAGCCACGCTGCGGCAACTGCATGCGTTGCGCGACAGGCTGCGGGCGCTGGAGAGGAAGACCTGAAGATGCTCGACATCCAACACATCCTGCGCAAGCTGCCGCACCGTTACCCCTTCCTGCTGGTCGACCGCGTGCTGGAGCTGGAAAAGGGCGTGCGCATCAAGGCACTGAAAAACGTGACCATCAACGAGCCCTTCTTTCAGGGACACTTTCCGGCGCGGCCGGTGATGCCGGGTGTGCTGATGCTCGAAGCGCTGGCGCAGGCCGCAGCGCTGCTGTCTTTCGAGTCGCTGGACTCCGATCCCGGTGAGGACACGGTGGTCTACTTTGCCGGCATCGACAACGCACGCTTCAAGCGCCCGGTGGGGCCCGGCGACCAGTTGATCCTGGAAGCGGCCATCGACCGTCAGAAGGCCGGCATCTATCGCTACAAGACACGATGCACTGTCGATGGCTTGTTGGCTGTCGAAGCCGATCTGATGTGCACCATGCGCAAGGTCAGTTGAGCCCGTGGCCTTGATCCACCCGACGGCCGTCATCGACGCCGCCGCAGAGCTGGCTGCCGACGTGAGCGTAGGCCCCTACGCCATCGTGGGCGCGGGCGTGACGGTGGGCCCGGGCACCACGATCGGCGCGCACTGCGTCATCGAAGGCCCCACCACCATCGGCCGGGACAACCACATTTCGTCGCATACGGCCCTCGGTTGCGCGCCGCAGGACAAGAAGTACCAAGGCGAGCCGACCGAGCTGCACATCGGCAACCGCAACAACATCTTCCAGTTCTGCACCTTCAGCCGCGGCACGGCGCAAGACGACGGCGTGACACGCGTGGGTGACGACAACTGGATCATGGCCTACGTGCACCTGGCACATGACGTGCAGCTGGGCAACCAGACCATCCTGGCCAACAACGCCACCCTCGCGGGCCACGTGCAGGTGGACGACTGGGCCATCATCGGCGGGCTCAGTGGTGTGCACCAGTTCTGCAAGGTGGGCGCGCACGTGATGACGGGCTTTCAGAGCCATGTCTCGCAAGACATCCCGCCCTTCATGACCGTCTCGGGCAATCCACTGAGCGTGCATGGCACCAACGCCGAAGGCCTGCGCCGCCGCGGCTTTTCGCGCGAGCGGCTGGCCCTGGTCAAGCAGATGCACCGCTTGCTGTACCGCGACGGGCTGTCGCTGGATGCCGCCAAGGCGGCCATCGCGGCATTGCAGGGCACGGTGGAAGGTGGTGACGCCGACCTGAAGCTGCTGCTGGATTTCCTGGCCGCCTCGACACGCGGCATCGTTCGCTGAGGACCGATCCGTGCAACTGGCCATGGTCGCTGGCGAGGCCTCGGGCGACCTGCTTGCAGGGCTGCTGTTGGCGGGCTTGCGCAAGCGCTGGCCAGCGCTGCAGACGGTCGGTATTGGTGGCCCGCACATGGCGACCCACGGCTTTCAGGCCTGGTGGCCGCACGACAAGCTGGCGGTGCGGGGTTATGTCGAGGTGCTTCGTCACTACCGTGAAATCTCGGGCATCCGCGAGGCGCTGGCGCAGCGGCTCCTGCAGGAACCGCCCGCTGCATTTGTCGGCGTGGATGCACCCGACTTCAACCTCGGGCTGGAGCGACGCCTGAAGGCCGCCGGCATCAAGTCCATCCACTTCGTCTGCCCCTCGATCTGGGCCTGGCGAGGGGGTCGTGCCAAGAAGATGGCGGCCAGCGTGGACCACGTGCTGTGTCTGTTTCCCTTCGAGCCTGAACTGCTGCGTGTGCACGGTGTGGCCGCCACCTTCGTCGGTCATCCGCTGGCCGATGCCATCCCGCTGCAGCCGCCCCGCGCGGCCAGTCGCGTGGCGCTGGGCCTGGGTCAGGCCGAACGTGTGGTGGCCGTGTTGCCGGGCAGCCGCCGCAGCGAAATCCAGTACATCGCGCCGCGCTTTCTGCAGGCCGTGGCGTTGCTGCACCAGCAGCGACCCGAGTTGCGCTTCGTGTTGCCCGTGGCGCCGGGTTTGCGCGAGCTGCTGGCGCCTCTGGCTGCCCAGCACGCGCCGCACGCGCCGCTGCAACTGGTCGACGGCCAGTCGCATGCCGTGCTCGCGGCCTGCGACGTGACGCTCATCGCCAGCGGCACGGCCACGCTGGAAGCTGCGCTCTTCAAGCAGCCCATGGTGATAGGCTACAACATGCATGCGCTGAGCTGGCAATTGATGAAACGCATGCGCTACCAGCCCTGGGTGGGCCTGCCCAACATCCTGTGCCGAGAGTTCGTGGTGCCCGAGCTGCTGCAGGACGACTGCCACGCGCCGCAACTGGCCGCAGCCGTGCTGGCCTGGCTGGACGACCCGGCGGCCTGCACCCGCGTGGCCACCCGATTTACCGACTTGCACCACCAGCTTCGCCAAGACACGGCCAGCTGCGCCACCGATGCCATCGCGCAAATTCTTCAAGGCTGAACAGCAGGGCCTGCCGTTTGTCGGGCCCGGTTTGCTGGCCGGCGTGGACGAAGCCGGCCGCGGCCCGCTGGCGGGGCCCGTGGTGGCTGCTGCTGTGATCCTGGACGAGCTGGCGCCCGTCAAGGGCCTGGCCGACAGCAAGACACTCACAGCACGCCGGCGCGACAAGCTCTTCGACGACATCCGCGCCCGCGCCCTGTGCTGCAGCATCGCCAGCGCCAGCGTTGAAGAGATCGACGCGCTCAACATCCTGCAGGCCACGATGCTGGCCATGAAGCGTGCCGTGGCAGGCCTGCGCATCCTGCCGCACCGGGTGGTGGTGGACGGCAACCGCGTGCCAGTGCTGGCGATGCCCGTGTTTGCGCTGGTCAGGGGCGACAGCAAGATGGCTGCGATCTCTGCCGCGTCCATCCTGGCCAAGGTGCAACGCGACCGCTGGTGCGAAGAACTGCATGCGGCTCACCCGCAGTACGGATTTGCCGCGCACAAGGGCTACCCCACGCCCGAGCACCTGGCGGCGCTGCAAGTGCACGGCCCTTGTGCTGTGCACCGCAGCAGCTTCGCGCCGGTGCGGGCCGCGGCGCTGTTGCGTCAGGCCCAGCCGTGAGCGAGCCGCAGCAAATCACCTCGCGAGAGAACCCGCTGCTGGTGCGCCTGCGGAAGCTGGCACAAGACGGCACGGCTTACCGAAGCGCCGGCCAGGTGTGGCTGGAAGGCGACCACCTGTGCGCTGCCTTGCTGCAAGGCGGTGGCGTGGCTGACCAGGCCTTGATCAGCGATGTGGCCTGGCAGGACGGCCGGCTGCGCAAGCTGGCTCATGGGGCACAGCTCGTGGCCATCGTGCCCGCCGCGCTGTTCAAGGGCATCAGCGGCCTCGGGTCGCCCGCTGGCATCGGTTTCCTGATGCCACTGGCCGCGCCATCCGCCATCGACGTGCGAGCAGCGACGGTGGTGCTCGATCGCCTTCAGGACGCCGGCAACGTGGGCAGTGTGCTGCGCAGCGCAGCGGCCTTTGGCGTGCGCCAGGTGCTGGCCCTGAAGGGCACGGCCGCCTTGTGGTCGCCCAAGGTGTTGCGCGCCGGCATGGGTGCGCACTTCGGGCTGCGCCTGCTCGAAGGTCTGGACGAGGCCGATCTGCAGGACCTGTGCGTGCCCTTGGTGGCCACCAGTTCGCATGCCGGGCACTTGTTGCCTCACGCCCGGCTGCCGCAACCGTGCGCCTGGGTGCTGGGCCACGAAGGGCAGGGCGTGTCGGCGGCGCTGCTGGCACGCTGTGCGCTGCAGGTGCGCATCCCGCAGCCCGGTGGGGAAGAGTCGCTGAACGTCGCAGCTGCGGCGGCGGTGTGCTTTTACGAGAGTGCGCGGCGCGGCTGATCCGGCCCGTCAATAGATCAGGCGGTCCGGGCGCAGGTCGCGCAGGATGGTGGTGGCGATCTCTTCGATCGATTTGTGCGTGGACGACAGCCAGGCCACACCTTCGCGCCGCATCATCGCCTCGGCCTCGTTGACTTCCATGCGGCAGTTTTCCAGCGCCGCGTACTTGCTGCCCGGGCGGCGTTCGTTCCTGATCTGCGACAGCCGGTCGGGGTCGATCGTCAGGCCGAAGCACTTGCGCTTGTGCGACACCAGCGAGCCGGGCATGCGCCCACGTTCGAAGTCCTCGGGGATCAGCGGATAGTTGGCTGCCTTGATGCCGTGCTGCATGGCCAGGTACAGGCTGGTGGGCGTCTTGCCGCTGCGGCTGACGCCCACCAGGATGATGTCGGCACTTTCCAGGTTGCGGCTGCTTTGGCCGTCGTCGTGTGCCAGGCTGAAGTTGATGGCCTCGATGCGGTCGGTGTACTCCTGACTCTTGCTGATGTCGGAAAAACGCCCCACCCGGTGATTGCTCTTGACGCCGAACTCCAGTTCCAGCGGTTCGACGAAGGTGCGAAACATGTCCAGCACCAGGCCCTTGCAGTTGTCGCCGGTGAGGATGCAACGCACCTCGTCGTTGACCAGCGTGATGAACACGATGGGCCGGCGGCCTTCGCTGTGCGCGGCTTCGTTGATCTCACCCAGCACGACATGGGCCTTCTCCACCGTATCGATGAAAGGGCGCCGCACGTGGCGCGGTTTGGCTGGAAACTGGTTGAGGATGGAGTTGCCGAAGGTCTCGGCCGTGATGCCGGTGCCGTCCGAGACAAAGAACACGGTTCGTTCAGTCATGGATTCTCAACGGGGGGTGGGCGGCAGCCGGCGGCGGCCTGCCTTTGGTTCCATCATAAGTAAGAAGTCCCTAGAATCGGGTCAACTTTCCGCCTCGCTGCCCCCACCGTGACCCCCCCTGGCCCCCAAGAAAAAGAACATCGCGCCAGCGCAGGGAACGTGGTCGCCCATGCGGAAGCACCGGTTTTGTCACATCACGGAGCTTTCCCATGTCTGCAACCGCCAGTCTGGCCCCCCTGGGGTCACTCGCGACCGCCCTGGTCGCCCCGTTTGAACACCTGAGGATGACCGACGTCGAGACGGTAGGCGGCAAAAATGCCAGTCTCGGCGAAATGATCAGTCAGCTGGCCACCGCTGGCGTGCGGGTGCCGGGCGGCTTTGCCACCACCGCGCATGCCTTCAGGGTTTTCTTGCAGCAAGGTGGGCTGGACAAGCGCATCAGCGACCGCCTGGCGAAGCTGAACGTGGACGACGTGCGCGCGCTGGCCGAAGCCGGTGCGCAGATCCGCCAATGGATCATCGACACCCCGCTGCCCGCTGACCTTGAAGCCGCCATCCGCGAGCAATTCGCGCGCCTGTCGGCGCGTTCGCCCGCCGGTGCGCAGGCCAGCTTTGCCGTGCGCTCTTCGGCCACTGCCGAAGACCTGCCCGATGCTTCATTTGCCGGCCAGCAGGAGACCTTCCTCAACGTCAGGGGCATCGAAGACGTGCTTCACCGCATGAAGGAGGTTTTTGCCTCGCTGTACAACGACCGCGCCATCAGCTACCGCGTGCACAAGGGCTTTGCCCACGCCGACGTGGCCCTGTCGGCTGGCGTGCAACGCATGGTGCGCTCGGACGTGGGCTCGGCCGGCGTGCTGTTCACCATCGACACCGAATCGGGCTTTGCCGACGTGGTGTTCATCACCGCCAGCTACGGTCTGGGTGAACTGGTGGTGCAGGGCTCGGTCAACCCCGACGAGTACTACGTCCACAAGCCGACACTCAACCGGGGCAAGTTTCCCGTCATCCGGCGTGTGCTGGGCAGCAAGCTGCAGCGCATGGAGTTTGCGTCGCCCGAAGAAAAAGCCAGCAGCGGCAAACTCGTCAAGGTGCTGGACACACCGCCGGAGCAGCGCAACCGCTACGCATTGAACGACGCCGACATCATCGAACTGGCCAAGTACGCGCTGATCATCGAGAAGCACTACGGCCGACCGATGGATATCGAGTGGGGCAAGGACGGCCTCGACGGCCAGATCTACATCCTGCAGGCGCGGCCCGAGACCGTGAAGAGCCAGGCCGGTGGCAAGGTCGAGCAGCGCTACAGGCTCAAAGGCGACAGCAGCAAGAACGTGGTGCTGGCCGAAGGCCGCGCCATCGGCCAGAAGGTGGGCACGGGTCCGGTGCGCCTGGTGCGCAGTCCGGCCGAGATGGACCGTGTGCAACCGGGCGACGTCCTGGTCACCGACATGACCGACCCCAACTGGGAGCCGGTGATGAAGCGCGCTTCGGCCATCGTCACCAACCGCGGCGGGCGCACCTGCCACGCCGCGATCATCGCGCGTGAAATGGGCATTCCGGCCGTGGTGGGCTGCGGCGACGCCACCGAGCGTGTGCACGAGGGTGCGCTGGTCACCGTCAGCTGCGCCGAAGGCGACACCGGCTACATCTACGACGGCCTGCTGGAAACCGAGGTCAGCGACGTCGTGCGCGGCGAGATGCCGTACTGCCCGATCAAGATCATGATGAACGTGGGCAACCCGCAGCTGGCTTTCGACTTTGCCCAGATGCCCAACAGCGGTGTCGGCCTGGCGCGGCTGGAGTTCATCATCAACAACAACATCGGGGTGCACCCGAAGGCCATCCTCGACTACCCCAACATCGACCCCGACCTGAAGAAGGCGGTGGAGTCCGTGGCGCGCGGCCATGCGTCGCCGCGGGCCTTTTATGTGGACAAGCTGGTCGAGGGCATCAGCACCATCGCCGCAGCCTTCTGGCCCAAGCCGGTGATCGTGCGCCTGTCGGACTTCAAGAGCAACGAGTACCGCAAGCTCATCGGCGGCACGCGCTACGAGCCTGACGAAGAAAATCCGATGCTGGGATTCCGTGGCGCCAGCCGCTACATCAGCGGCGAGTTCAGCGATGCCTTTGCCATGGAGTGCGAAGCGCTCAAGCGGGTGCGCACCGAGATGGGTCTGGACAACGTCGAGATCATGGTGCCCTTTGTGCGCACCGTGAAACAGGCGGCCACGGTGGTGCGCATGCTTGCCGAGCGTGGCCTCAAGCGGGCCTCGGATGGCGGCACGGACGGCCTGCGTCTGATCATGATGTGCGAGGTGCCCAGCAACGCCATCCTGGCCGACCAGTTCCTGGAACACTTCGACGGCATGTCCATCGGCAGCAACGACCTGACGCAATTGACGCTGGGGCTGGACCGTGACTCGGGCCTGGAACAACTGGCGCACGACTTCGATGAACGCGACCCCGCCGTCAAGGCCTTGATCTCGCGCGCCATCACGTCCTGCCGTGCCACTGGCAAGTACGTGGGCATCTGTGGCCAGGGGCCCAGCGACCATCCTGACTTTGCCGACTGGCTGGCCGCAGAAGGCATCGTGTCGATCTCTTTGAACCCCGACACGGTCATCGACACCTGGCAGCGGCTGGCGAAGGCCCGAACGCGAGTCCAGGCGTAGGGGCTGAGAGGCCTTGTCGCACGAGAAGGGGTCATCCGACCCCGTTTTTTCGTCTGTGCGCTAAGCCACATTTGAGGGAAAGCCCTATGAGTGCTTGTGCCCGGACCGGCCGCTTTCGTCAGAGAGCCGTAAGCGCCAGGCAAAACAGTCGGTCCCAGTCAAATGGATGGCCCATGCTCACGGTCCTGAACATCGTTCAACTCTTGTTGTACATCGCCCTGCTGGCGCTGCTGGGCCAGGCCATCTTGTACGTGCTGGCCGGCGCCAGACGCGACACCAACGTCTTCTACAAGCTGCTGCAGGTGCTGAGCAAGCCTTTCACCCTGCCGGTGCGCAAGATCACTCCCAAGCAGATTTCTGACGCCCAGGTGCCGCTGGTCACTTTTTTGTTGCTGGCCGTTTTGTACGCGGTGGTCACCTTCGAGCGCGCCAACCTGTGTGTCACTTCCAACATGGTGGGGCAACCCGGATGCCAATGAGCCGATTCAGCATGAACCGCTTCGACTACCTGTGGCTCAAGCTGCAGGCCATCGTGCTGCTGGTGTTGGGCCGCAACCCGGCGGCACTGAGCGTGTTCAACCAGATGGTGGCGCGTTGGCCTGACGATGCCTATGCGCTGGCCAGCCGCGCCCACCTGCACACGCAGGCCAAGCGTTTGCCTGAAGCGCTGGCCGACTCCAGCCGCCTGGTGGTGCTGCGCGCCGACCACGCAGCCACCTGGTTCAACCACGGCTTCATGCTGGAAGACGCCCAGAGGCTGGACGAAGCCCTTGCCGCATTCCGTCGCGCCACAGAACTGGGCCCCCAACTCGACCGTGCCTGGTACGGCATGGGTCTGGTGCTCATTCGCCTGCAGCGCTACGACGAGGCCGTGGTAGCGCTCAAGCGCAACACCGAACTGCAACCCATGAGCCCCTACGGCTGGTACCAGTTGGCACGTGTTCATGTGGACCGCCACCAGCCCGATGAGGCGGTGAAGATCATTCGCCACCTGAAGGCCTTTGAGCCCAAGGTGGCGGCGCAGCTGGAACGCGAAACCGGCCTGCTGGTGGGCACGGGCGCGCAGTGAGCGAGGCCGGCGGCTGAGAGTTTTGGGGTGCTGCCGCTCAAGCGGCGGTGGGGTGTACGGAGAACAGGCCCGAGTCGGGCCAACTGAAGAAAGAGGTGACTGCAATGAAGGTGAGTGAGAACCACCAACGCTACTGGCAGAAAAACCTGAGGATCACCGCGATCCTCATGGCAATCTGGTTCGTGGTGACTTACGTCATGGCGTACTTCGCCCGTGACTTGAGCTTCAATTTTTTCGGTTGGCCCTTCAGCTTCTGGATGGGCGCCCAGGGGTCCCTGATTGTCTACGTGGCGATCATCGGGTTCTACGCGCACTACATGAACAAGCTCGACATTGAACACGGCGTCGCCGAGGAGGAATGACATGGCTGGCTTGAGTTTCGAACCCCAAGCGGGTGCCACCAACAAAGAGGCCAATGCGGCCTTCAAGAAGGGGCTGAACAAGGTTTATGGCTGGTACACCGGGGGCTTCCTTGCCTTCGTGGTCGTGCTGGCCATAGCCGAGCAGATGGGCCTGTCGCGCGCTGCGATCGGCCTGGTGTTCCTGTTTGCCACCGTGGCGCTTTATGCCGGCATCGGCATCATGAGCCGCACCAACGACGCGGCCGAGTACTACGTGGCCGGTCGCCGCGTGCCAGCTGTCTACAACGGCATGGCCACCGGCGCAGACTGGATGAGCGCAGCATCGTTCATCGGCATGGCCGGTACGCTGTACCTCAACGGCTACGGCGGCCTGGCCTTCATCATGGGCTGGACCGGCGGTTACTGCCTGGTGGCGTTGTTCCTGGCGCCGTATCTGCGCAAGTTCGGGCAGTTCACGATTCCCGACTTCCTGGGCGCACGCTATGAAGGCAACCTGCCGCGCTTCATCGGCATCCTGGCGGCCATCCTGTGCTCCTTCGTCTACGTGGTGGCGCAGATCTACGGCGTGGGCCTGATCACCACGCGCCTGTCAGGCCTGGCCTTCGAGATCGGCATCTTCGTCGGTCTGGGTGGCATCCTGGTGTGTTCGTTCCTGGGCGGCATGCGTGCCGTCACCTGGACGCAGGTGGCGCAGTACATCATCCTGATCATTGCCTACATGATTCCGGTGGTGTGGCTGGCGGTGAAGCAGACGGGTGTGCCGATTCCGCAGGCCATCTACGGTTATCAACTGCAGAAGGTTACGGCCAAGGAGCAGCTGCTGATCGACGACCCCAAGGAAAAGGAAGTCATCGCCATCTTCAAGCAGCAGTCGGATGACCTTGCGGCCAAGCTGAAGGACGTGCCCACGGCCCTGGCTGCCGACAAGGCAGCTGCCGCCAAGAGGGTCGAAGACCTGAAGGCGGCCAACGCGCCACTGGCCGAACTGCAAGCTGCCGAAAAGGCGATGGCTGCAGTGCCCGCCAACGAAGCTGCTGCGAGGAAGGCCTGGACGGGAGCCAAGACGGCCGCCGACGGCCGGGCTCGACCGCTGGGCGGCATGCCGCGCCATGCCACGCAGTACGCAGGCAACCCGAATGGCGACGCTGCGGCGCAGAAGGCCTTCAACGATTCGCGTCGCAACTTCATGGCCCTGGTGTTCTGCCTGATGGTGGGTACGGCTGCACTGCCGCACATCCTGATGCGCTACTACACCACGCCGTCGGTCAAGGATGCGCGTGCCTCGGTCACGTGGTCGCTGTTCTTCATCTTCTTGCTTTACTTCACGGCGCCCGCACTGGCCGTGCTGGTGAAGTACGAGATGTTCACGATGGTCGTGGGCACACCGTTCGACAGATTGCCCGAATGGATCGGCGCCTGGAACAAGGTCGATCCGTCGCTGCTGTCGGTGGTGGACGTCAACAAGGACGGTATCCTGCAGTTGGGTGAAATCCGCATCGGCGGCGACATCATCGTGCTGGCCACACCTGCCATCGGCGGCTTGCCGTATGTGGTGTCGGGCATGGTGGCCGCTGGCGGCCTGGCTGCTGCGCTGTCCACGGCGGACGGCCTGCTGCTGACCATTGCCAATGCGCTGTCGCACGACCTGTACTACAAGATGATCGATCCCAACGCGCCCACCGCGCGCCGGGTGATGATCTCCAAGGTGCTGTTGCTGGTGGTGGCCCTGGCTGCTGCTTCGGTGGCGGCGCAGAAGCCGGCCGACATCCTGTTCCTGGTGTCTGCAGCCTTCTCGTTTGCCGCGGCAGCGTTCTTCCCGGCGCTGACTCTGGGCATCTTCTGGAAGCGAGCCAACAAGTGGGGCGCCGTGCTGGGCATGATCTCTGGCCTGGGCATCACGTTCTACTACATGGTCACCACCCAGACTTGGCTGCGCGGCATCTTCGGTGTCACATCGCCGGTCGAGTTGTGGTTTGGCATCCTGCCGATCTCGGCGGGCGTGTTTGGTGTGCCACTGGGCTTTGCGGTGATCATCATCGTGAGCCTGCTGACGCCGGCGCCGTCGCCCGAGACGCAGGAACTGGTGGAGCACGTGCGCTACCCGAACCTGGTGCCGAGCAAGACCTGACCGCAGGCATGTTCTGCTGAAGGGCCGCACCGCGAGGTGCGGCCCTTTTTTCGTTTCGACTCATGCCGACCGCTTGGCCGATAACCCTCCCGGCTTGATCCAGATCAGGGACCTGGGCCACACGAATGCAGCGCGCCGACCTACCATCGACGGCATCACAACGCACCGGCGTGGCCTGGATGACTGAAGAAGCTGCCCGCACCTCACCGTCCAGCAGCCTGCTGGGCAACCTGAGCGCCGAGTTGATGCGCGTGCTGCCCTTCTCGCGCATGCGACCCGAGCACGTGTCCACGTTTGTCGGCAGTGCCACGCAGGTCTACTTTGCGCCGGGCGAAGTGGTGCTGGACCCATCCAGTGGCCCCGCGACCGCCTTGCTGTGCATTCGCCAGGGCAGCGTCAGCGGCCGCAAGGGCATGGCCGAAGCGCTGGCCGATACGGCCGGTCAGTTTGAGTACGTGGCCGGCGACTTGTTTCCGGTCGGGGCGCTGCTGGCCGGCCGGCCCGTCACTTCCACGTACACCGCCAACGAAGACACCTTCTGCCTGCTGGTTCCGGCCGACCGGGTGCAGCAGTTGGCTGAGGAGAGCGTGCCTTTCGCCGACTTCCTGAACCGGCGCGTGGCACATATGCTGGAGCTGTCGCGGCGGGCCATGCAGGCCAACTGGTCAGCGCAAGCCCTGGCCGAACAGTCGCTGGAGATGTCGCTGGGCCAGTTGCCGCCCAGGCAACCCCTGGCCTGCGACGCGTCCACGCCGTTGCGTTGCGCCTTGCAGCAGATGCAGGACCGGCGTGTCGGCTCGGTGCTGGTGGTGGACGCCCACGGCGCGCCGCAAGGGATCCTGACGCGGCACGATATCCTGGGCCGCGTCACGCTGCCGCAACTGCCGCTGCACACGCCCATCGCGCAAGTCATGAGCCAGCCGGTGCTGAGTCTGACAGTGGAGCAGACCTTGCAGGATGCTGCGCTGCTGATGTCGCAACACGGTCTGCGCCATGTGCCCGTGACACAAGGTGGGCGGGTGGTCAACATCGTTTCAGAGCGGGACCTGTTTGCGCTGCAGCGCCTGTCGCTCAAACAACTGGGCAGCGGCATCCGCAGCGCGCAAAATCTGGCGGGGCTGAAGCTGTTGGCAGCGGGCATCCGCAACTTCGCGCGCAGTCTCCTGGGTCAGGGCGTGCAGGCGCGCCAGCTGACCGAACTGATCAGCCATCTCAACGACCTGCTCACAGCGCGCCTGGTTCACTTGGTGGCCGCAAGCCGGGGCGCAGACCTGTCGCTGGCGTGTTGGGTGGCCTTTGGCTCCGAGGGGCGAAGCGAACAGACCGTGTCCACCGATCAGGACAACGGCCTGGTCTTCGACAGCCGGCAGCCCGACATCGACCGTCCGGCCTGGATGGCCTTGGGCGCGGAAGTCAACGACGCGCTGGACGCCTGCGGCTACCCGCTGTGCAAGGGCGGCGTGATGGCGCGCAACGCCGACTGCTGCTTGAGCACCCAAGAGTGGCAAGGGCGCTTCTTGCAATGGATCGAACAAGGTGCGCCCGAAGACCTGCTCAAGGCCAGCATCTACTTCGACCTGCGGCCCCTGCATGGCAATCTGGCACTGGTGCGCCCGCTGCAAGACCTGCTGGCCAGCGCGCCGGCACGCGTGCCCCGTTTCATCAAGCAGATGGCCGACAACGCGCTGCAGCACGGGCCGCCGCTGAACTGGCGCGGTTCGCTGGACACCCGTGACGAGCAGGGTCGTGCGCTGCTGGACCTGAAACTGCAAGGCACAGTCCTGTTCGTCGACGCCGCACGCCTGTACGCCTTGGCCCACGGACTGGCGGCGTTGAGCACACGTGCTCGCGTGGAGGCTGCGGCGCCGCTCATGCGCGTGGCGCCGCAGGAAAGCCAGGCCTGGATCGCCGGCTTCGAGTTTCTGCAGATGCTGCGATTGCAGGTGCAACTGCGCAGCCCGGATGCCTTGAACGGCAATCCCAACCTGATCGACGTCAACACGCTCAACGACATCGACCGCCGCATGCTGAAAGAAACCATGCGCATGGCGCGTGGCTTGCAGCAGCGCATCGAGCTGGACTACCGACGTTGATGCGGGGCTTCGATTGAGCTTGCTCGACACCCTGCTGCCCTGGCGCCGGGCGCGCCAGACCGGCCAGCCACCAGACAGCAGCCGTTGGGTGGTGCTGGATGTCGAGTCCAGCGGCCTGGACGCACGCCACGACCGCCTGCTGGCCATCGCCGCCATCGCGGTGCGGGTGGATATCGATGTTCAGGACGCCCGGCCCCGGATCGATCTGGCTGATAGCTTCGAAGTGGTGTTGCAGCAACCTCAGTCAGCGGCCGAACCCGACCGCCAGAACATCCTGCTGCACGGCATCGGCGTCGGTGCTCAGCACGATGGCGTGCAACGCCAGACGGCCTTGCGGGCTTTTCTGAGGTACGCGGCAGCTTCACCGCTGATCGCCTTTCACGCCGCCTTCGACCGCACGCTGATCGAGCGCGCGCTGCAGGCCGAGGGGCTGCAAGTGCCCGGCAACGGCTGGCTTGACCTGGAGCCGCTGGCTGCCGTGCTGAAGCCAAAGGTGCAGGCCCGCTCGCTGGACGAATGGATGGCGGCCCTGTCCGTCACCTGCGCGGTGCGCCACCAGGCGGCGGCCGATACGCTGGCCACGGCAGAGGTGCTGCTCAAGCTGTGGCCGGCCTTGCAGGCCGAACTGGGGCGCCCCACCTTTGAGCTTGCCGTGAAGCTGGCTGCGCAGCGGCGCTGGCTGGCGCAAGGCACCTGAGAGGCGCCAAGACGGCGCCTAAACAGGCGCCTAAAAAAGGCGCCCAAGAAGCGCCTAGGAAGGGAGGCTCAGCCTGCTATACTTCCGGGCTTTCCTTGCTGCACCCGTCATGTTGACGCATCGGGGCAGCTTCCACACCCGACGTTTCAGGCCCGCACACCGTGGTGCCGAACGCGCCGGAATCCACAAGGAGTATTCATGCGTCACTATGAGATCGTTCTGCTGATCCATCCGGATCAAAGCGAACAGGTTCCGGCCATGCTGGAACGCTACAAGACCACGGTCACCGCCGCGGGTGGCAAGGTGCACCGCGTGGAAGATTGGGGCCGGCGCCAGCTGGCTTACATGATCCAGAAGCTGGTCAAGGCGCACTACCTGTGCCTGAACATCGAAGTCAGCAATGAAACGCTGATCGAGATCGAAACGGGCTTTCGCTTCAACGACGCCGTGCTGCGCCACATGACCGTGCTCAGGGCCAAGGCCGAGACCACCCCCTCCATCATGATGAAGGCGGTCGAGCGCGAGGAAGCCCGCAAGGAGCGCCAGGAGGCCACGGCCTGATCTTTTTGCCGTTGCCCGCCCGGGCTGCTGACCAAAAACTCGCGGCATGAACCGCTTGCTTCTGTCAGCCACCCTGGTGGAGCGCGCAGCGCAGCGTTACACCCCCGCCGGCTTGCCGGCCCTGGACCTGAGCCTCAAGCACGAGTCCACAGTCAGTGAAGACGGACAGCCCCGCAAGGTCTCGATGGAGATCAAGGCGCTGGCAATCGGGGCGGTGACGCAGGCGCTGATGCCGCTGGCGCTGGGAAGTGCAGGCCTCTTTGCAGGCTTCATCACCAGCACGCGCAACGGACGAGGACTGCTGTTCCACATCACGTCGGTCGAGCCAGACCCAGCGTCTGTAAGCCCGGCCGGTTCATCCGGATCGATTTAGTTTTACGTAGGAGCTCATATGCCCCCGCCACGTGGTAAAGGTCGTTTTTCCAAGGACAAGCGCCCCAAGCGCAACAACCAGTCCCTGCTGTTCCGCCGCAAGCGCTTCTGCCGCTTCACGGTCGCCGGTGTCACCGAGATCGACTACAAGGAAATCGACGTGCTGCGCGATTTCATCGGCGAAAACGGCAAGATCACGCCCGCCCGCCTGACCGGCACGCGTGCGTTTTTCCAGCGCAAGCTGACCACCGCCATCAAGCGTGCGCGCTTCCTGGCGCTGCTGCCGTACTCTGACCATCACAAGGTCTAAGGAGCCGACATGCAAATCATTCTTCTCGAGAAGGTCGGCAACCTCGGCAACCTGGGCGACGTGGTCAACGTCAAGCCGGGTTACGCCCGCAATTACCTGATTCCGACCAAGCTGGCGCGCCGCGCCACCGAAGCCGCGATCAAGGAATTCGAAGGCCGCCGCGTTGAACTGGAAAAGGCCGCGCAGGCCAAGCTGGACGCCGCCAAGGCGCTGGGTGAACAGCTCGCCGGCAAGACCGTGCGTGTGGTGCAAAAGGCTGGCGTTGATGGCCGTCTGTTTGGCTCGGTCACCAACCATGACGTGGCCGACGCACTGGTCAAGATGGGTCTGCAGATCCAGAAATCGCAGGTGCGCATGCCCACCGGTCCGCTGAAAACCGTGGGAGAGCACCCGGTCACCGTGGCGCCGCACCATGACGTGGTGGTCGAGGTCACCGTGCACGTGGTGGCCCAGGCCGACTGACCCGCTGCATCCGCATGCGCAAAGGCCGGCTTCAGCCGGCCTTTGTATTTGTGCTGCCCGTTTTGCACAGGCTGACCACGGGTCATCCACAGCTTTGCGCACACCGCGCATGAGCCGTGCCAAGCCTGGCATCCATCATGCTGGGACTTCCACCATCTGCCCATGGGGCCGCCCAGGCACTAAGGTCACACCATGAACCTGATCGTCGATCCCCGTGACACCCCCACCCAGCGCGACGACGAGGTGGCCCGTCTGCGTGTACCACCGCATTCGGTGGAAGCCGAACAAAGCGTGCTGGGCGGCCTGCTGCTGGACAACCTGGCCTGGGACCGAGCCGCCGAGCTGTTGACCGACAGCGACTTCTACCGCTACGAACACCGGCTGATCTTCAGCGCCATCGCCGGCCTGGTGCAGCACAGCCGGCCGGCCGACGTGATCACCGTCTTCGAGCAGTTGCAGAGCCTGGGCAAGGCCGATGACAGCGGCGGCCTGGCCTACCTGAATGCACTGGCGCAGAGCGTGCCCAGTGCCGCCAACATGCGGCGGTACGCAGAGATCGTGCGTGAGCGCGCGGTGCTGCGCAAGCTGATCGCCGCCAGCGATGAAATCGCCACCGCAGCCTTCAATCGCGAAGGCCGGCAGGTCAGCCAGATCCTGGACGAGGCCGAAGGCAAGATCCTGAAGATTGGCGAAGAGGGTTCACGCCAGAAGCAAGGCTTCCAGGGCATCGACAAGCTGGTCGTTGCGTTGTTGGACCGTGTCAACGAACTGGCTGAAAACGGCGCCGAAGACGTGACCGGCGTGCGCACCGGTTACTACGACCTGGACAGCATGACCGCGGGCCTGCAAAAGGGCGACCTCATCGTGCTGGCCGCGCGGCCTTCGATGGGCAAGACCGCCTTTGCGCTGAACATCGCCGAGCACGTGTGCGTCAAGGAAGAGCTGCCGGTGGTGGTGTTTTCCATGGAAATGGGCGCCTCGCAACTGGCGCTGCGCATGGTGGGTTCGCTGGGCCGCATCAACCAGCAACACCTGCGCACGGGCAAGCTGGCCGACGACGAATGGGGCCGCCTGGCCGAAGCCGTGGAAAAGCTGGGCCAGGTGAACATGTTCATCGACGAAACGGCGGGCCTCACGGCGGCCGAGTTGCGCGCCCGTGCGCGGCGCATGGCACGTCAGTTCGGTGGCACGCTGGGGCTGATCGTGGTGGACTACCTGCAGCTCATGAGCGGCAGCGGCGGCAGCGACGAAAACCGCGCCACCGAGCTGGGTGAAATCTCCCGCGGCCTGAAGGCGTTGGCCAAGGAACTGCAGTGCCCGGTGATCGCACTGTCCCAGCTGAACCGCAGCGTGGAAAGCCGCCCTGACAAGCGGCCGATGATGAGCGACCTGCGTGAGTCGGGCGCCATCGAACAGGATGCCGACATCATCATGTTCATCTACCGCGACGACTACTACACCAAGGAAGCCAGCAAAGAGCCGGGTGTGGCCGAGATCGTCATCGCCAAGCAGCGCAACGGGCCCGTGGGCACGGTGAAACTGACGTTCCTGAAGCCGCTGACCAGGTTTGACAACTTGGCGCCGGGGTCGTCGGGCGGCGAGTACTGAAAGCCGACTTGCGAAGGTCGGGTGTACTGTATATATTAACAGTATGCAACCCAGCCTACCACAGCCCCAGGCCACCTTGATGTACGCACCCACCGGTGCGCTGAAAGGCCGCGGCACGGTGTGGGCGATGGAGCACCGCTTCAGCACCGACACCCGGGCCGAATTCGACGACGGCTGGGGCACGCTGGAACAGGCGGCGGCCGAAGAGCATCTGCCGCCGGTCACGCAGGTGAGCGAAGAAAACGTCAACCGCATCCTGTCGGGCAACGACTCGCCGGACATCGGCTTCGACCTGTCCATCAACCCCTACCGGGGCTGCGAACACGGCTGCATCTACTGCTACGCCAGGCCCACGCACAGCTACCTGAACCTGTCGCCGGGCATCGACTTCGAGACCCGCATCGTGGCCAAGGTCAACGCCGCCGAAAGGCTGCGCGAGGCCATGGCCAGCAAGGCTTTCACGCCGGCGCAGCTGAACATCGGCTCGGTCACCGACGCCTACCAGCCAGCCGAGCGGCGCTTGCGCATCACGCGGTCCATCATCGAGGTGCTGTCAGAGGTGCAGCACCCGTTTTCCATCATCACCAAGTCCAGCCTGGTTGAACGCGACATCGACCTCATCGCGCCCATGGCGCAGCGGCGCATGGCTGCGGTGTACGTGTCCATCACCACGCTGGACCCGCAATTGGCGCGCACGCTAGAGCCGCGTGCCGCCGCGCCACACCGCAGGCTGCAGACAATCCGGGCGCTGGCGCAGGCCGGCATTCCGGTGGGCGTGAGCGTGTCGCCGGTGATCCCTTTCCTGAACGAACCCGAGCTCGAACGCATCTTGCAGGCCGCGCAAGAAGCCGGCGCCACTTCGGCCTTCAGCATCGCGTTGCGCTTGCCCTGGGAGGTGAATCCGCTGTTCCAGCAGTGGCTGCAGCAGCACGCGCCTGAGAAGGCCGAACGCATCATGGCCCGCGTGCGCGACATGCGCGGCGGCAAAGACTACGACAGCCAGTTCGGCACCCGCATGACCGGGCAGGGTGTATGGGCGCAGCTGCTGCGGCAGCGCTTTGACAAGGCCTGCGTCAGCCTGGGCCTGAACCGGCAGCGTGTGACGCTGGACCTGTCTCGCTTCAGGCCGCCGGCGCGGATGCAGGGGCAGGGCGAGCTGTTCTAGGCGGGCCGGCCACCGAGGGACTCAGCCCTCGCGCGTGAAATCGCGCTCCGGCCTTCGCCAGCCACGCAAGTCCTTCCGGACTTGCATGTGCGGGCTCAGCCTTCGCGCGTGAAATCGCGCTCCGGCCTTCGCCAGCCACGCAAGTCCTTCCGGACTTGCATGTGCGGGCTCAGACTGCGGCCACTTCAGTCTGGCTCGGAGCGCGCAGGCGCAGCTGCAAACCGCCCGGCGACCGACCCGAGCGCTGGATGCCTGCAATGTGGCTGTCCGGTTGGCAGCTGCGAGCCAGCAGCTGGCTGGCGGTGTCGGCCCAGGCATCGGCTTGCGCCACCTGGCCGCGGTGGCGGCGAGCAATGAGCACGGTCATCTCCAGCAGCTTGGCATTCAAGGCAAGGCTGCCGGTTTCCAGCAGCAATTGCACTGCAGCTTCGATCTCGCCCTTGAGCGAGTGGTCCATGGCCCGTTCGGCCAGCGATGCCACCCGTGCCTGGCAGCGGCGCACGATGGCCAACGCGGGGTCGGCGCGCTGTGCCGAAGCCACCAGCACTTCGGTGATCGCCTTGGAAGTACAAAAGCGCATGCCGATGCGTTCCACCAGCGCTTCATGCTCCAGCGGCGGCCTTTCGCCGGGCGGCACGCGGGCCCATAGCATCAGCACCGAGTTGGCGGCTTCGAGGTCGAAGTTGTCGTCGCCGGCTTGTGCAGAAAGCTGCCGCAGCGTGTCCAACGCCGGGTCGCTGGAACCGGCCGCCAGCGCCGCCAGCACGTCGGCCGCCTGGCAGAAACGGTCCAAGCGGCGCGACTGCGGAAAGCGCTCGCGGTAGCGCATCAAGTGCTCGCGCATCGACGCCACACCGGCCTTGTCGCCCATGTCGTGGCGCAACACGGCAATCAACAGCAGCGTCAGCGCATCGAAGAGCTTGGACTGCGCGCCCAGGCCCAGCGCACGTTCCAGCAGCTTCAGTGATTCTTTGCCCTGGCCCTGGTAGAAAGCCAGCGCGCCGGCATGCTGGTTGCGCAACAGGCAGCCGGGTGTCAGCGTGGCGGCTTCGCGGTATGCGGCCAGCGCGCCGTCAAAGTCGCACTGTTCCACCAGGGTGCGGCCCAACAGGTCGTGTGCGTCGGCCTCGCGCGGTTCGTCGTTCAGCACAGCCAGGATCGCCTTGCGTGCCGTTGCCGTGTCGCCTTTGGCCATCAGCGAACGGGCCACACCCAGCCGCGCCCAGATGGCGCCACTGGGTTGGGCCAGCTTTTCGAAGAGCGTCAGGGCGTCTTGCGGGCGGCCCATGTCCAGCAGCAGTTCGGCCACCAGGCGGCCGCAGTAGGTGGCATAGGGCTGTTTGTCCTGGAAGCGCTTGAGTGCGCGGGCAAGGGCGATCTCGGTCTGGCCGTTGTCAAGGGCCAGCAGGATGTCGCCCAACTCGCGCTTTCGGTGGCGCGCTTCGATCAGCCTTTGGCTCAGCAAGGCACCGGTGTAGGGGCGCACGAGGATGCCGTCCAGTGCCGACTCAGCCGCTTCCACCACCTGGTGGTAGCTGGCCTGCGAGGTGACCATCAGGAAGACCGTGCTGTGCGGCAACTGGTGCTCGCGCCGCAGTTCATCCAGCAGGTCCTGGCCGCTGTCGGCGCAGTCTTCGAACTCGCGGTTGCAGATGATGATGTCGAAAGCTTCGCGTTCGATCAGCATCCGGGCGTCCTTGATCCGGCTCACTTGTGCCACATGGCCGACGCCAATGTTGCGCAACTGGCCTGCCGCCACGCTGCGCATCAGGGGGTTGCCCTCCACCAGCAGGGCACGCGCCAGGTGGATGTCGCGGTCGATCACACCCCCGCCCCCCGGCTTTGGCCGGTTGGGCAGCACAGCTTGTGCCTGTTGCAGGTAAGAACCATCGGCCAGAGGATGAACGGAAGACCCTCTGGGTATCGGCCTGCCCGCGTATTACTTGAACAGGTCCTTCACGCGGTCGGTCCAGGTCTTGGTGTTGGGCGAATGGCGATCGCCTGATTTCTTGAACGACTCGTCCAGCTCTTTCAGCAGCTTGCGCTGGTGCTCGGTGATCTTGACCGGCGTCTCCACCGCCACGTGGCAGTACAGGTCACCGGGGTAGCTGCTGCGCAGGCCCTTGATGCCCTTGCCACGCAGGCGGAAGGTCTTGCCGTGCTGGGTGCCTTCAGGCAGTTCGATCTCGGCCCGGTTGCCCAGCGTGGGCACCTCGATCGTGCCACCCAGCGCCACGGTGGTCAGGCCCACGGGCACGGTGCAGTGCAGGTCGTCGCCGTCGCGTTCGAAGATCTCGTGCTGCTTGACGCGGATCTCGATGTACAGGTCACCCGCCGGGCCGCCGTTGGTGCCGGGCTCGCCATTGCCGGCACTGCGGATGCGCATGCCTTCGTTGATGCCGGCGGGAATCTTCACCTCCAGCGTCTTCTGCTTTTTCAGCTTGCCGGCGCCGTTGCAGGTGGTGCAGGGCTCGGGAATGATCTTGCCCGTGCCGTGGCATTGCGGGCAAGTCTGCTGGATGCTGAAAAATCCCTGGCGCAGGTGGACCGTGCCGCTGCCGTTGCAGGTGGTGCAGGTCTTGGGTTGGGTGCCGGGTTTGGCGCCGCTGCCCTTGCAGGGTTCGCAAGTCTCCCAGGTGGGCACGCGGATCTGCGTGTCCTTGCCAAAGGCCGCTTCTTCCAGCGTGATCTCCATGGCATAGCTGAGGTCGCTGCCGCGGTAGACCTGCTGGCCACCGCCACCCGCGCGCCGGCCGCCCGCAGCAGCACCGCCGAAGATGTCGCCGAAGATGTCGCCAAAGGCCTCTGCAAAACCGCCGAAGCCCTCGCCGCCAGGACCACCCGGGCGGCCACCCATATTGGGGTCGACGCCGGCGTGGCCGTACTGGTCGTAGGCGGCGCGTTTTTGGCCGTCGGAGAGCATCTCGTAGGCCTCTTTGGCCTCTTTGAACTTGTCTTCCGAAACCTTGGCGTTGTCACCCTGGTTGCGGTCGGGGTGGTGCTTCATCGCCAGCTTGCGATAAGCCTTCTTGATGTCTTCTTCTGTGGCGTTCTTGGGCACACCCAGAACGTCGTAGTAGTCACGCTTGGCCATGAGTCCTCTGAGGGCTACAAAGTGAAGCCGCCGCGTGGACCGCCAGGGCGGGCCCGGAGGGTCGAACGCGGCGATGGCTTTGCGGAGGGCACCAGGCCCGCCGGAAAGATCACTTCTTCACTTCCTTGAACTCTGCATCGACCACGTTGTCGTCGGCAGCCTTGGCTTGTTGTGGCGCTTCGCCTGCACCCGGGCCAGGGCCGGCGCCGGCCGCTGCACCCGCTGCAGCTTGCGCCGCCTGGGTTTCGGCGTACATCTTCTCGCCCAGCTTCTGACTGGCCGTCATCAAGGCCTCGGTCTTGGCTTCGATGGAGGCCTTGTCGTCGCTCTTGATGGCTTCTTCGACGTCCTTCAGGGCGGCGTCGATCTTCTCTTTCTCGGCCCCATCGAGCTTGTCGCCGTGTTCGGCCACGCTCTTCTTCACGCTGTGCATCATGGCGTCGGCCTGGTTGCGGGCCTGCACCAATTCCACCTTCTTCGCGTCTTCGCCCGCGTTGAGCTCGGCGTCCTTCACCATCTTCTGGATCTCTTCTTCGCTCAGGCCCGAGTTGGCCTTGATGGTGATCTTGTTTTCCTTGCCGGTGCCCTTGTCCTTGGCACTGACGTGCAGGATGCCGTTGGCGTCGATGTCGAAGGTGACTTCGATCTGCGGCAGGCCGCGCGGTGACGGCGGGATGCCTTCCAGGTTGAACTCGCCCAGGCTCTTGTTGCCCGTGGCCAGTTCACGTTCGCCCTGATACACCTTGATGGTGACGGCCGGCTGGTTGTCGTCGGCGGTGCTGAAGGTCTGCGCAAACTTGGTCGGGATGGTGGTGTTCTTCTTGATCATCTTGGTCATGACGCCACCCAGGGTTTCGATGCCAAGGCTCAGCGGTGTCACGTCCAGCAGCAGCACGTCGGTGCGGTCGCCGCCCAGGACCTGGCCCTGGATGGCCGCGCCCACAGCCACGGCTTCATCGGGGTTGACGTCCTTGCGCGGCTCTTTGCCGAAGAACTCCTTGACCTTCTCTTGCACCTTGGGCATGCGCGACATGCCGCCGACCAGGATGATGTCGTCGATCTCGGTCAGCTTGACACCCGCGTCCTTCACCGCGATGCGGCAAGGCTCCATGGTGCGCGAGATGAGCTCATCCACCAGGCTTTCCAGCTTGGCGCGCGTGAGCTTGATGTTCAGGTGCCTGGGGCCCGACGCGTCGGCCGTGATGTAGGGCAGATTGATGTCGGTCTGCGTGCTGTTGGACAGCTCGATCTTGGCCTTCTCTGCTGCTTCCTTCAGGCGCTGCAGGGCCAGCACGTCCTTGGTCAGATCGACGCCTTGTTCCTTTTTGAACTCGCTGACGATGTAGTCGATGATGCGCTGGTCGAAGTCTTCGCCGCCCAGGAAGGTGTCGCCGTTGGTGGACAGCACCTCGAACTGCTTTTCACCATCGACATCGGCGATCTCGATGATGCTGATGTCGAAGGTGCCGCCGCCCAGGTCGAACACCGCGATCTTGCGGTCGCCCTTGCCGTGTTTGTCCAAACCGAAGGCCAGTGCCGCAGCGGTGGGCTCGTTGATGATGCGCTTCACGTCCAGGCCGGCGATGCGGCCGGCGTCTTTGGTGGCCTGACGCTGGCTGTCGTTGAAGTAGGCCGGCACCGTGATGACGGCTTCGGTGACCTCTTCGCCCAGGTAGTCCTCGGCGGTCTTCTTCATCTTGCGCAGCACTTCGGCCGACACCTGCGGCGGCGCCATCTTCTTGCCGCGCACTTCCACCCAGGCGTCGCCGTTGTCGGCGGCAGCGATGGTGAAGGGCATCAGGCCGATGTCCTTCTGCACTTCCTTTTCAGTGAACTTGCGGCCGATCAGGCGCTTCACCGCATACAGCGTATTGCGCGGGTTCGTGACACTCTGGCGCTTGGCGCTGGCGCCGACCAGGATTTCACCGTCCTCTTGGTAGGCAATGATCGACGGCGTGGTGCGTGCACCCTCGCTGTTCTCGATCACCTTGGTGGTGTTGCCTTCCATGATGGCCACGCACGAGTTCGTGGTGCCCAGGTCGATGCCGATGATCTTTCCCATGTTCTTCGCTCCTTCAGGAGATATGCAGTTGTTCTGGAGTTGTGGATGAGCTGCCAGCTTTCAAGGCCGCTGGCACGTGAAAGCCGCCTATTTCGGTGCAGCCACCGTCACCAGGGCCGGTCGCAGCACGCGGTCGGCGATGAGGTAACCCTTTTGCAGCACCGTCACCACGCTGCCGGCTTCATGTTCGGCCGGCACCACGCTGATGGCCTGGTGCTGGTGGGGGTCGAACTTGGTGCCCGGCGGCGGCGCAATGACCAGCACCTTGTTGCGTTCCAGCGCAGCCGTCAGCTGGCGCAGCGTGGCGTGCACACCTTCCAGCACCTGCGCCACCGGCGCGTCGGGCATGGCCACGGCGGCTTCGAGGCTGTCTTTGACCGGCAGCAGGCTGTCGGCAAAACCTTCGATGGCGAACTTGCGCGCCTTGGACACTTCTTCGTCGGCGCGGCGGCGGGTGTTTTCGGCCTCGGCCTTGGCGCGCAGATACGCGTCGCTGGATTCGGTGTGTTTGGCCTGCCACTCAGCCAGTTGAGCGCTCAGGGTTTCCACGCCGACATCGACAGCTGGGTCGGCGCCAGGAATGGCTTGTGCGGGATCAGGAGTCTCGTTCATGGTGTAAGGCAAATAGGACCAGCGAAGACTTGGGGCCAGTCCCCGCGCTTTCAAGAGGGGGATTCAGAAGAAGTGCCGGCGGGGCACAGGCGCTCAATGCGGCCCGCTGTCCAGGTCGTCGGCGCTGGCGCTCCAGCGTTGCCAATCAGCCAGCTGGCGGCGGTCGCGCTTGGTGGGGCGGCCTTGTTCGATGGCCTGCGCAGGTTCAGCGCCCAGGCGGCGCTGTTCTGCCGCCTTCTCGCGCAGCTTGATGCTCTCGGCCGTTTCTTCGTACAAGGCCTGTGCCACCGGCGCCGGGCCGCGGCATTGGCTGAGGCCCCGGACAAGCACCGTGCGTGCCACCGGGCCTTGCCGCAGCACCAGCGTGTCGCCCGGTTTCAATTCGCGCGAGGCCTTGGCGACCTGCCCGTTGACCGCGACACGGCCATGCCCGATTGCTTCCGCTGCCAGGGCGCGAGTCTTGAAAAAACGCGCGGCCCACAGCCATTTGTCCAGACGCACACGTTGTTCCGCGCTCATGCCGGCTTTCCTGGGGTCGGCGCGGACGATGACGTTGCCAGCGGCAGGCGGACCACCGCGTCCAGGCCCTGCGGCGGCCCCTCGACTGGTCGGTTGCGCAAGTCGATGTTGCCAGCCAAGGACTGAACAATCTCGTGGCAGATCGCCAGGCCCAGACCCGAGCCGCCTTGCGCGCCGGCTGCAGCAAAGGGCTGGAAGAGCCGCTGTCGCTGGTCAGGGCCGATGCCCGGGCCGCCATCGCTGACGGTCAGCACGGCCTCGTCGTGGTGCACCACCACGTTCACGGCCAAATGTGCGCCGGGTGGTGTGTGTTTGATGGCGTTGTGCAGCAGGTTGCGTGTCAGCTCGCGCAGCGCCCACTCGTGGGCGCGCACGGGGGCGGCCTGCGTCTGGATCTCGAAATCGATGCCGCCTGCGGCCACCAGCGGGCCCACGTCCAGCGCGACGGCGCGCACGATGCTGTCCCAGGCCAGCTCCGGCGCGTCGCCCTGGTGGCGCAGCTGTTCGACCTTGGCTAACGCCAGCATCTGGTTGGCCAGCTCGGTGGCGCGATCGACCGTGACGCTGATCTCGGCCAGTGCCTGGCCCGGTTCGACGTCGCCCCGTCGCGCGGACTGCACCTGCGTCTTCAGCACCGCCAGCGGCGTGCGCAACTGGTGCGAGGCGTCGCGCACGAAGCGCTTCTGCATCTCCAGCACCTGGGCCAGGCGGGCCATGACGCCGTTGGTGGCGTCCAGCAGCGGCTGCAGTTCACGGGGTGCGTTGGCGGCAGGCAGTGGCGAAAGATCGGCTTCATCGCGCGCCAGCATCTGCGCGCTGAGCTGCCGCACCGGCGCGGTGGCGCGCTGCACCACCACCACCACCACCCCGGCAATCAAGGCCACCAGCAGCAGTTGCTGCCACACCGTTTGCACGAGCAGGCTGCGTGCCAGCGTGCGGCGCAGCTCCAGCGTTTCGGCGACCTGGATCGTGGCCACGCCCTGGCCGCCCACACCGGCCACCGGTTGCAGCAGCACGGCCATGCGCACGGGCTCGCCCTGGTAGCTGTCGTCGTAAAACTCCACCAGCGCGGCATAGACGCTGGGCGAATTGCCTTGTGGCCTTGCGGGCGGCAGGTCATCGAAGCCCGAGACCATTTCGCCGGCAAAGCCCGACACGCGGTAGACCATGCGGCTGCGGTTGTCGGCCTCGAAGGCCTCGAGCGCGCTGTAGGGCAGGGTGGCCGTCAGACGCGGTGGCGTGCCGGTTTCGGCAACCGTCAGCAGCTCACCGATGGCCTTGGCCGACGCCAGCAGCGTGCGGTCGTAGGCCGTGTCGGCCGCAGCCAGGGCCTGGCGGTACAGCGTGAAGGTGTTGATGACCACGAAGCCCAGCACCGGCACCAGAATGCCCAGCAGCAGAAAACGCCTCAAGGAGATGCGCTGAAGGGCAAAGCGCGGGCCGCCGCTCAAGCGCTGTCCTTGAGCAGGTAGCCCAGACCTCGCAGCGTGACCAGCTGCGCCGACGTGCCAACCAGCTTCTTGCGCAGGCGGTAAACCACCACTGCGATGGCATCGGCCTGGACCTGGGTCTCACCGGCAAAAACCAAATCTGAGAGTCTCTCTTTGGCCATCGCCTGCCCGGGGGCGACCAGCAGCGCGCGCAACAACGCGGCTTCGCGCACCGTCAGGTCCAGGGCCTGGCCGTGCAGGTACACGGCGCCGCTGCCGGGGTCTGCGCGCAGGCCGCAGAACTCGGGCGTCAGCGGGCCGTCGGCAGGCCGCGCGGCGCTGCGCCGCGCCAGCGCACGCACGCGGGCCTCGAGTTCGTCCAGGTCGAAGGGTTTGGCCAGGTAGTCGTCGGCGCCGGTGTTCAAGCCCAGGATGCGGTCGCCCACCGTGCCGCGCGCGGTGAGGATGAGCACTGGCGTGGCCAGCCCTTCGGCCCTGGCGGCGGCCAGCACGCTCAGGCCGTCCATGCCGGGCAGGCTCAGGTCCAGCAGCACCACGTCGGGCACGCTGGCACGCCAGCGGTCCAGCGCACGCGCGCCGTCGCCGCACAGCACCACCTGCATGCCGCGGCGTTCAAAGCTGCGCTGCAGGGTGGTCTGCATGGCGGTGTTGTCTTCGATCAGCAGCAGCTTCATGGGCAGGTGACGTGCGGGCCGGATTATCGGCAAGCAAGCCGGTGTCGGTGATTCCCCGGGGGTCGGCGACAGCCGTTTGACAGGCAGCGGCGCCATCATCACGCCACAGATTCCAATACCCACAACAGGAGACAAGACCATGCGTCGCGACACCTTCCTCAAGAGCCTGGCCGCACTGGCCGCCACCGGCGCGCTGCCGCTGTCGGCACAAGCCGCCGCCAACCTGAAGATGATGATCCCCGCCAACCCGGGTGGTGGTTGGGACACCACCGGCCGTGCCTTGGGCAAGGCGCTGCAGGACGCGGGTGTGGCCAGTTCCATCAGCTATGAAAACAAGGGCGGCGCCGCCGGTGCCATCGGCCTGGCGCAGTTTGTCAATGCATCCAAGGGCGACGGCAACGCCCTGATGGTGATGGGCGCCGTCATGCTGGGCGGCATCATCACCGGCAAGCCGCCGGTGAGCGTGACGCAGGCCACGCCCATCGCGCGCCTGACCAGCGAATACAACGTGTTCGTGGTGCCCGAGGCCTCGCCACTGAAAACCATGAAGGACGTGGTCGAGCAGATGAAGAAGGACATGGGCAGCGTCAAGTGGGGCGGTGGCTCCCGTGGCTCCACCGAGCACATCGCTGCAGCCATGTTGGCACGCGAAGTGGGCCTGGATGCGTCCAAGGTCAACTACGTGCCTTTCCGCGGCGGCGGCGAAGCCGTGGCGGCCATCCTGGGCAACAACGTCAGCGTGGGTGGCAGCGGCTACAGCGAATTCCAGCAGTACATCGAAAGCGGCAAGATGCGTGCGATCGCGGTGACCTCGGCCACCCGCCTGAAGGGCATCAACATCCCGACCATGAAGGAGCAGGGCTACAACGTCGAACTGGGCAACTGGCGGGGTGTGTACGGTGCGCCGGGCATTTCGGCCGAGCAGCGCAAGGCGCTGGTGGACATGGTGGTCAAGGCCACCAAGACCAAGTCCTGGGCGGCCGACCTGGAAAAGAACAACTGGACGCCTGCGCTGATGGTGGGCAAGGACTTCGAGGACTTCGTCGACCGCGAGTTTGCAGGTCTGCGTGCCACCATGGTCAAGGCCGGCATGGTGTGAACACGGTCATGGCCCGGCGAGGCCCGGGTCGAGACTGTGCTTGGCGGGGGCCTCTTGCCCCCGCGCTTCATCCTGCAGGAGCTTCCCTTTCATGGCTGAATCCAGCGCCGCCCAGCGGCACCAGACCTTCATTGGCGCCGGTGCGCTGTTGCTCGGGGCCCTGCTGGCCCTGGGTGCACGCAACATCTCGTCCGAGGCCGGCTATGCCGGCGTCGGACCCAACTTTCTGCCCTGGGTGGTGGCCACCGTGTTGCTGGTCTGCGGCGCCTGGCTGATCTGGGAAGCCCGCACGGGCGGCTGGCGCCAGCTGGAAGCACCGTCCGGCGCGGCGCAGGGCAACTGGGTGGCGCTGGCCTGGGTGTCGGCAGGCATCGCCGCCAACGCAGCGCTGATCACCACGGCAGGTTTCATCCTGAGCTGCACCCTGTGTTTCATGCTCGCGGTGCGTGGACTGCGCGGCAGCGAAGGCAAGCCGCACGGTGGCGTGCGTGGACTGGTGATCGACTTTGTCACCGGCTTCTTGATCGCCGCGCCGGCGTTCTGGCTGTTCACCCAGGTGCTGGGCATCAACCTGCCGGGCCTGACCGGCAGCGGCTGGTTGTGAAGGGGCGCTGATGGACGTCTGGAGCCAACTGCTGGGCGGTTTTGCCACCGCCGCCACGCCGATCAACCTGCTGTGGGCCTTCATGGGCTGCGCGCTGGGCACCGCCATTGGCGTCTTGCCCGGCCTGGGGCCGGCCGTCACGGTGGCCATGCTGCTGCCGATCACGGCGCAGGTCGAACCCACGGCCAGCATGATCTTCTTTGCCGGTATCTACTACGGCGCCATGTACGGTGGCAGCACCACGTCGATCCTGCTGAATACGCCTGGCGAAACCGGCACCATGGTGACTGCGCTCGAAGGCTTCAAGATGGCCAAGAGCGGGCGTGCCGGCGCGGCGCTGGCCACGTCCGCCATCGGCAGCTTTGTCGCCGGCACCATTGCCACCGTGCTGGTGACGCTGTTTGCCCCCTTCGTGGCCGAGCACGCCGTGAAGCTGGGCCCGCCCGAGTACTTCATGATCATGCTGCTGGCCTTCACCACGGTAAGCGCCGTGCTGGGCAAAAGCACCTTGCGCGGGATAACGGCGCTGTTTGTCGGGTTGGCCATTGGCCTGGTGGGCCTGGACCAGATCACCGCCCAGGTGCGCTACACCGGTGGTGTGCCCGAGTTCATGGACGGCATCGAGGTGGTGCTGATCGCAGTGGGCCTGTTTGCCGTCGGCGAGTGTCTGTACACCGCCCTGTACGAGGGCCGCAGCGTGAAGCAGATGAACCGCATGGGCAGCGTGCACATGACCCGCAGCGAGTGGAAACGCTCGTGGCCAGCCTGGCTGCGGGGCACGGCCCTGGGTTTCCCCTTTGGCACCATCCCGGCCGGCGGATCCGAGATTCCCACCTTTCTGAGCTACGGCGTCGAGCGCAAGCTGTCCAAACACCCCGAGGAATTTGGCACCACCGGCGCCATCGAAGGTGTGGCCGGGCCCGAGGCGGCCAACAACGCCGCCGTCACCGCCACGCTGGTGCCACTGTTGACGCTGGGCATTCCCACCAGTGTGACGGCTGCTATTTTGCTGAGCGCGCTGCAGAACTACGGCATCAACGCCGGACCGCAGTTGTTCCAGACCAGCAGCACGCTGGTGTGGGCCTTGATCGCCAGCCTTTACATCGGCAACGTGATGCTGCTGGTGCTGAACCTGCCGCTGGTGGGGCTGTGGGTGAAACTGCTGAAGATCCCGCGGCCACCGCTTTACGCCGGCATCCTGATCTTTGCCACCATCGGCGTCTACGGCATGCGCCAGAGCGCCTTCGACCTGTTCCTGATGCTGGGCGTCGGGCTGGCGGGCGTGCTGATGCGGCGTTTTGACTTCCCCACTGCGCCCGTCATCGTGGGCATGATCCTGGGCCCGCTGGCCGAGGCGCAGATGCGCAACGCGCTGTCCATCGGCGAAGGCAAATGGGGCGTTTTTGTCGAGCGGCCGATGTCGGCGGCGCTGCTGGCGGTGGTGGTGGCGGTGCTGGTGGTGCCCAGGCTGATGGCGCTGCGGCGGGGGCGTGCTCTGCAGCCCTAGTGCGGACGAGCGGTGTATGCCTTGAAGTCAAACCCCTGTTTATGGGTGTCGGAAGACTTGACGGAACCGTCCAGAAGGTCCATCGGCGTGGCCAACTTGATGGACCCGTTTTGCTCACTCTTTCATAGGTAAACAGAAGCTATTCGCCCGTCTTCTGGCTGGGTATGGCACGGAGTCTGCTTGTATGACGCCGGGTCCTTAACCATGGAGGTTCTCTTGAAGAATCAACTCAGACAGATCGCACTGGCATCGCTTCTGGCCGCCATCGCCAGCGGTGCCCAGGCACAAGCCATCATTCAAAACTCAGAAGTCCAGCTCGGCGTCGGCGAATTCGGCGCCTTGAACGTCGGCGGCGGCACGCCTGCGACGGGTAGCGGCACCACCACCGTAGGATTGCGGTCGGTCCGCACGAACTCTGACTCCACCTCGCCAGGCTGCGAGTGCGAAGGTTGGGGCGTGGGTATACGCAGCACCGGCCAGTTTGGTCAGTCCAACAACTCCAGTGGCGGGGTGCAAAACCTGTCGCTGGTGAGCTTCGCCTCCACTGCCAGCACGGCAGTGTCTGTGGTGGAAATGCTCACTGCGAGCGGAGCGCCGGCTGGCCTGCGCATCACGCACGACTACCACCCGATTGCAGGCACGCCTTACCTGTACGAAGTGCTGGTGAGCATCACCAACAACACCGGTGCAGCACTGGTCGCTGGTGATCTGGTCTACCGCCGCGTGATGGACTGGGACATTCCCTCGCCAGGTGGTGAGACTGTCACCATCCAGGGTGTGCCAGCACTTTTGGGTGTGGCCAACGGCAGCAACCTGGTGCGTTCGGACAACAACGGTTTCAACCCCGGCAACCCGTTCGTCTTCGACAGCTACGGCTGCCAGAACGTGAACTTTACCAACCTGCGTGGTGGTGATGCCTGCGCCGGCAGCGCGAGCTCGGGCGTCTCGCGAAGCAGCGACCAGGGCGCACTGTTTGACTTCGAGTTCGAAGCGCTGGCGAATGGTGCCACCCGCACCTTTGCCACCTATTACGGCGTGGCGCCGGACAAGGCCGCGGCTGACCTGGCCCGTTCGCTGGTGGACGGTGACAGCACCGACGTTGAAATCGGTCTGTACTCCTACGGTTCATGCTTTACCGGCCTCAGCATCGGCACCGCATCCTGCGATCCGATTCTGGGTACGCCCGACACGTTCATCTTCGGCTTCGGCGCTGCCGGCGGTATCTTGGTTCCCCCGCCCCCGCCCACAGGCGTGCCGGAGCCGACGAGCCTGGCACTGGCTGGCTTGGCGTTGGCAGGTCTGGGCCTGAGCCGTCGCCGCAAGACGGTGGCTTGAAGCTCTAGCTCGGCACTTTCTCTCAAGCCCCTCGGTGGTTCTGCCCCGAGGGGCTTTTTCATGGCTGTCACCCTCTGTATCCTCGGGCGAAAATCTATGGAACACATCGCATGAAAGTCGTTGACGCAAGCTTGGGTCTGACTGTTTGGGCAGTCTGCGGACTTCTGCTCGGTTCACCTCAAGCCCAAGCCGCGCCGGTGGTGGCCGCGCCTCCCATTTCCATGCCCGCCGGGCAAACCGGCTCGCCCATGGAAGTGAAGCTGGCGCAGGGACGTGCAGCCATCGCCAAGCGTGACTTTGCACGTGCCGATGCGCTGTTCAAGGAGGCCATGGGGCTGGACCGCAAATCGCCCTTGCCTTTGTTGTCACTGGCCGAAAGTGCCCGCGTGCGCAATGAACCTGCAGTTGCCAAACAGCGGGTGGGCGAAGCGCTGGCGCTGACGCCCACCCGCTGTTTGGCAACTGCAGGTTCATTGCGCACGCGGGCACTTTCGGCC